>OIYV01000801.1_pt1 | contig 16437 bp, 14 predicted proteins | sample 1588251 | NCBI WGS metagenome assembly OIYV01 (sample SAMN03283282) | human gut metagenome | biome: human-associated habitat; material: feces | host: Homo sapiens | place: Peru | collected 2012
TCGCTACCAATATGAGTAATAATAGATAGAAATATCTATTTTTTTTATACATTTTAATCTTATTTGACATATCAATACCATTGTATTACTATTTTTATCAATAATATGGTATAATATTATTAACAAAGATAGTTTGTGGAAAGGATATGAAAAATGAAAAGTAAAAAAATTGCTAAAATTGTGATTATTATAATATTATTGATTTTGTTAATACCTATACCTTTTAAACTAAAAGATGGTGGTACAGTTGAGTGGAAATCTTTAACTTATTCAATATCAAAAGTTAATAGTATTTATTCAATAGATGATATTCGTATGGGTTATAAAAAAGGAGTTATAATAAAGATATTTAATATTACTGTTTTTAATAATTCAAAATATGATATTGAAAAAGAATTTGTCATTGTTGATAGTAGTAAAAATAACGAAAACTTTGCTTGTGATTCTGCTTTAGAAGAAATTTATAAAGATGATGAATATATTTATTACTTACCTTGTCAAAAGAGTCAATATATTAAAGTAATTTATGCCCCTAACGAATATCAAGAGGGATTAAAATCTTCACTAGAAGATGGTACAATTAAAATAAGCGATTTAGATGAGTTTAACATTGAATATATAAAAAAAGAAAGAAAATAAATTTAATGCTTAAAAAATATTCAGGGAAATTTTAGGGAATTTTTATATAAAATTATTTATATTTATTTGAATTTACTTGAATTTACTTATATTTTATTTTATAATATATATCGGAGCGAAGCCTTATTTAATAAGGGAAACGGTAAAAAATAAACGGTAATTTAATTTAGGGCTTATTTTTCATACCCGGCAGGTCGGGAGTTCAAATCTCTCCGCCGCTACCAATTTAATGTTTAATTTGAATAATTTAAAACGACTTGTTAGACGGTCGTTTTTATTATATAATTTAAGTAGAAAAGCAGGAATTAAAAAGTGAGCGTGTTAAAAATGAAAATAGATGATGTAATAACTAACATATATAATGAGGTAAAAAGAAGATGTGAATTACCTAGTAATGTTTATGGAATTGGTGCATGGGATCATCATATTAAAGTAGTGTATGAGCTAGCAAAAAAACACGCTGATGATTATGGTGCTAGCTTAGAAATAGTTTCTATTGCAGCTTTATTACATGATATTGCAAGTGTGACAGATGTTAAGTTTTCTGAAGAACATCATATTATTGGTGCTTCTATTGCTGAAGAATTTTTAATAAAAGTAGGGTATCCAAAAGATAAAATAGATTTAGTTAAAAAGTGTATTTTAAATCATCGTGGTAGCAAGTTAATGGAAAAGACAAGCCCAGAAGAGGTGTGTATTGCTGATTGTGATGCGATGGCTCATTTTTATAGTGTTCCTAGTCTATTAAGTATGGTTTATCGCGAGAAGAAACTTGGTATAGATGATGGAAGCAAATTTGTTTTAGATAAACTTGAAAGAAGCTATAATAAAATGTCAGATAGAGGAAGGCAGTTAGTAAAAAAACAATATGATTCTGCAAAAGATATTTTAGAACCTCTTGATTTGAAATTATAGTAAAGTTTTGTGATTCTTGATTTTATTTTAAATAGATGCTATACTTTAGGTGTTTTAAATCGCTGAAAAAGGAATGTTATTTAGGAATGCATAAAAGTGAGCTTGGTATAGTGGGAACAAGTTATGCTGATGAATGACTCCTACCTTTTGAGAGAAATGAAAACATTTCCGGGTTGCCCGTTATAGAAAATAAGTAAAAGTAAGGATGGTACCGTGCTTAGCACTCTTTTGGTATCATCTTTTTTTGGAGGAGAATATGAATTATTTTAGACGACCGAGATTTTTATTTTTTAAATGAAGAAAGGAAGATGAGGATGAAGTTAAGTAAATTAAATATTAGAAAAATAAATTTTAATGATATTGATAGAAAATATGCTGGACAAGATATTTTAATGAAGTTAGGTGAATTATATCAATTTGAAAGTGGAATCTATGCTTATGGTAACGTTTGGACAAAATTGGAACAGAATATTGAAAAAATAATAATAGAAGAACTCGATAGAGCTGATTGTGTTCAAGTTGAATTTCCAAAATTGCAACCAAAAGAAATATGGGAAAAATCTCATAGGTGGCAATTATATACTACGGAAAAAGATATTATGTTTACTGTTAATAATAATTTAGGAGAGTATGGACTTGCACCAACTGCTGAAGAGTGTGCAGCTCTATTTGCTGCTAATAGAGTAATTTCGTATAAACAATTGCCAACGATTTATTATCAAATAGGCGAAAAATTTAGAAAAGAAATTAGAACTAGAGGTTATTTATTTAGACCAAGAACTTTTGTGATGATGGATGCTTATTCATTTGATAAAACTGAAAATGATATGGTAGACTCTTTTAATAAAATGCATAGTGCTTATTTAAATATTTTTAAAAGAATAGGAATAGATGTTATTCCGACAATAAGTGATGGTGGAACTATTGGTGGCAGAGTATCTGAAGAATTTCAGGCAATTTTACCACAAGGTGAGGATGTTATTTTATATAGTAAAGAAAATAATATAGGTATTAATAAAGAAGTATTGGATTATGAAGATAAAGATATTTTTATAAAAGAATTAAATGGAGTGTCTTTAGATGAAATGCAGGAAGTTGGTACTATTGAATTAGGAAATAATTTTAAACTAGGGACTAAATATGCGAAGACGATGGGCTTGTACTTTCAAGATGAAAATGGAGAAAATAAGCCATTTTATATGGGGTGTTATGGAATAGGTGTTGGAAGAATACTAGCAACTTTAATTGAGAATAATATAATTATTAAGAATAATCAGATTAAAGGTTTTTCAATACCATACGAGATAGCACCATATAAAGTACATATAATCTATAATGAAGATAATAAGTTTAATGCATTTAAACTTTATGAAAATCTTTTAAACAATAAAATAGATTGTATTATTGATGATCGAGAAAATTTGTCTTTAGGAAATAGAATTAATGATGTATCTTTATTGGGTACTCCAAGGATGATTGTATTAGGTTCAAAATTTGACAATCAGAATTATGAAGTAGAGGACTTAAAAAGTGGTACAAAAGAATTAGTTAATATTGATAATATAGTTGAATATTTAAAAAATAGTGAGAGGCTCTAGAAAGCCTTTTATTATTTTGTTAAAATATAGTTAGAGGTAGTTTATTAGTAAGTATGATAAATTGTGGAAATATATTAGAGATAATAATAAGGATAAATATGAACTTAGTTTTGATGAAATAAAAAATATTTTAGGCTTTGGATCATTCTTTTTTAAAGTATAAAAAGGAGTTAGAAGACTTTAGATACAAAGCTGTTAAAATTAAACTTAAAGAAAAAAGTGTTTTGATTGAAAAGGTAAGATAAAAAGATGAATAGATGTAAATGGTGTAATTTAGATAATCTTTTATATGTTAAATATCATGATGAAGAATGGGGCGTATTAAATACTGGTGATGCTTATTTATTTGAAATGCTAATTTTAGAAAGTTTTCAGGCAGGACTTTCTTGGGAGTGTGTTTTAAATAAAAGAGAAGATTTTAGATATGCTTATGATAATTTTGATATTAATAAAGTAGTTAGGTATGATGAAAATAAAATTTTGGAGTTATTAAGCGATGAAAAAATTATAAGAAACAAATTAAAAATAATGGCTAGTGTTAAAACTGCTAGAATTTTTAAGGATATTGTAAAAGAGTATGGAAGTTTTTATAATTATTTGTGTAAGTTTACTCAAGGAAATATTATAGTGGAGTGTGATAAAACTACTAGTTATTTGTCTGATCAAATATCTAAAGATTTAAAAAAGAGAGGAATGAGTTTTGTTGGCTCTACAATTATATATTCCTTTTTGCAGGCAATAGGGGTTATTAATTCTCATGAGTATGGCTGTTTTTTACATAAAAAATAATTAATTGCATTAATAGTTATAAAGGTGATATAAATGAATAAAGAGTTAGAAGGGGTTTTTGAAGAATATAATGGATTAAGTGAAGAAGCGGTTTTAAATTTAAGGGAAAAATATGGAGCTAATGTTTTAAAGTCTAAGAAAAAGCTACCTTTTATTTTTAGGCTGCTAGCAGTTTTTAAAGAACCAATGTTTTTACTTTTAATTATTACAGCAAGTGTATATTTTATTATTGGTGAGTATGCAGATGGCTGTTTAATGTTAGTTTTTGTAGTGGTAATTTCTATGATTTCTTTTTTTCAAGAAAATAAGACAGAAAAGGCGTTAGAAGAACTTAGTAAGTTATCAGCAATTAATGTTAAAGTAATTAGAAATAAAATGATAAAAACAATTACAAGTGAGGAGTTAGTAGTTGGAGATTTGGTTATATTAGAAGAGGGAGACAGTGTTCCAGCTGATGGGATATTACTTTATGCTGAGGGGTTAGGTATTAATGAAGCGATACTTACTGGCGAATCAGCAGTTGTTTATAAAAACATTTTGGAAGATATTAAGAATCATTTTAAATTAAACATGGTCTATTCTGGAACTAGCGTAGTTGGTGGAGTAGGACTATTTAAAGTTAGTAATGCTGGTACTATGACGGAAATTGGTAGGATTGGTTCTGAACTTGAAGAAATTAAAAAGGGAAAAAGCCCTTTAACGAAACAGGTAAATAAATTAGTTTATGTGTGCACGATTATAAGTGTTTTGGTTTGTGTTTTTACGATGATTATTAATTTTATTAATTTAGGAGATTTGAGTCTTAAAGAAAGAATTATAGAATCTATTTTAGCGGGCATTACGATAGCAATGGCAACAATACCGGAAGAAATACCAGTAATACTTACGGTGTTTTTAGCATTAGGAGCTTCTGGTCTTGCGAAAGAAAAAACACTTGTTAAGAATTTAAATGCTACTGAAACACTTGGTGCTATAAATGTATTATGTACTGATAAAACTGGAACATTAACTCAAAATAAAATGAATGTGGCTTTTGTTTATGAGAATAGTAAGTCTTTTGGTGAAAGTGCTGTTAGAGCTTCTTTAAAAGTTTCAATTGATCCGATGGAAAAAGCAATAAAAAAGTATTTTAGTAATGTAAAGATTAAGTCATGGGAGGTTTTAAGAGAATATCCTTTTTCAAATGTATCTAAAATGATGGGGATACTTTGGTCTGATGGGGTACTTTGTATAAAAGGGGCTTATGAGAGTGTGTTACCACTTTGTAAGATGAATGATGAACTTTATGAAAATGTGGTTGAAGATATTACACATTACATGAATGAAGGGTATAGAGTGCTAGCAGTAGCTAGAGCTAGAGATATTAAAGATGATATAGAAAAGCTTAGTGATGCATCTTATGATTTTGAAGGTTTTATTGTTTTAGAAGATCCACCAAGAAAGAATGTATATAAGTCTGTAAAGGCATGTAATAATGCTGGAATTAGGGTAATTATGATTACTGGTGATAATGGAAGTACAGCACTTGGAATAGCTAATAAAATTGGTTTAATTAATAATGGCCATGTAATAACAGGTGAAGAACTAGAAAAGATGAACGATGATGAGCTATTTTTAAGCGTACAAGAGACAAATATTTTTGCAAGAGTTTATCCAAATCATAAGATGAGAATAGTTGAAGCACTACAAAAGAATAATAACGTGGTAGCGATGACAGGTGATGGAGTAAATGATGCCTCTGCTTTAAAGAAGGCTGATGTTGGAATTGCGATGGGATTAAGAGGCACTAATGTGTCAAAGGAAGCAGCAGATATTATAATTTTAGATGATAACTTTAATACAATTGTTAAAGGAGTATTTGATGCAAGAGGAATTTATAAAAATATTAAAAAAGCAATATCTTATATTTTTGTTATTCATATTCCAATAGCACTTTTATCACTATTTGTTCCACTTTTTAACTTGCCATTATTGCTAAAACCAATTCATATTCTTTTGCTAGAATTACTTATTGATCCGACGTCGTCAATTATTTTTCAAAGAATTAAAAATAGTAAGGATATTATGTATGAAAAACCTAGAAAGAAAGATGAAAATATTATTCATAGAAAAACAGTTATAAGAAATGTATCTCAGGGTTTGTTAATTTTCTTAATAACTTTTTTAAATTATTATTTTTTAATACACTTAAATATTATAACTAACAAGGTTATTACAATCACTTATAGTACTTTAGTTTTATCAATAATATTAGTTTCTTTTCAGCTTCGTACTTTAGATTCAACGTTTAAAACACTAACTAAAGCTTTAAAGGATAAATCAGTTTTAGTTGTTAATTTGTTTATTATTGCGGGTTTAATATTGCTTGTTTATTTACCATATTTTAATAGTGTAGCTAATACGATGCCGCTTAATATTTTGGAGTGGGGATATGTAGTTTGTATGGCAATTATATGTGTTGTTCCTTTTGATTTATTTAAGAAAAAGATTAAATAGTTATATTGTTTTTTAGGGTTAAGTATGCTAAAATTATTTTAGAATAGGAAGGTGTAGTTTGTGAAAAAATATTTATTATTTGCATTTTTATTGTTACTTCCTTACAAAGTTTGGGCTTTTGGAATTGCTTGCTCTAGTTCAGTGTCAAGTGGTGAGATGATAGATTGTACCATTAGTCCAGGAGATAATTTAGTTAGTGTTAAGGGAAATGTAGGTTTTGACGATGCATTAACTTTTTATGGAATAACTGGTGACGGGTTTACAAATGTTAGTAATGGGACAAACTTAGTATTAAATAATGTCAAAACAAATGCTGGTATTCATCTAAGTTTTAGGGCACCTAGTGTTACATCTAAAAAAGAGTATGCAATAACTTTTACTAATTTTTCGTTTGTAACCGAGGGCAATAATGAAACACATCTATATAAAGCAGAATTATTAAAGGTTAATGTGATTCCAAAGACAACAACGACGACTACAACAAAATCAAGTATATTTAAAATTAATTTTGATGCTAATGGTGGAACTGGAACTTTTAAGGAACTATCTTGTACTTCTAAAAATGGTGTTTGTAATGTTAATTTAAATGAAGCTGGAGTTCCAGTTAGAGAAGGCTATACCTTTAATGGCTGGGGAACTAATAAAAATTGTACTACAACAGGAAATAAAAATGTTTATAAGGCTAAAAAAAATACTACTTTATATGCTTGCTATACTAAAGAAGAAAATACAACAACAACGACTACAACAACAACTAAGGTAACAACGACAACTGCAAAAACAGATATTAAATTATATTTAAAAGAGTTAAATATTGAAGGACAAACAATTGATTTTAGTAAGTTTAAGACTAATTATGAAATTAAGGTTTTGTATGATGTTGAGAACATTAAAATAAATGCAGAAGCAGCTAGCGACGGGATAAACACGGAGTATCAAAAAGAGGTGAATTTGGAGGTTGGTGAAAACGAGATTCCAATTACACTTAGTGATGGAACAAATTCTTCTGTATATACTTTAAAAGTAATTAGACTTAAAGAGGGAGAAGAAATTAAAGATGCGTCTAATGATGCCACTTTGAAATCTTTGGTATTAACGGGGTATGATATTGGTTTTAATTCTACAGTAACAAGTTATGAATTAACTGTTAAATATAACGTTAGTAATATTGAGGTTAAAGCTACGCCAAGTGATGAAAATGCTAAATTTGTTATTACAGGCAATAGTGATATTGTAAATGGAAGTGTTATAAAAGTTGATGTGCAAGCTGAGGATGGAACACTTATGTCTTATAAAATAAATATTACTAAGCAAAACTTTTTTCAGACTTACAAAACTTATTTCTTGATAGGTGCTGGAGTTGTACTTTTAATATTGCTTATTCTTGTAATAATAGATAGAAAGAAAAAAGAAAAGAAGGTACCAAAAACTACGGTTGTAAAGAAATCAAGTAGTGTAAAACAAGGAACTACCAATAATAAAGCAAGTAATGTTGAAGTATTGAAAATGTAATAACTTTACATTTTTTCTTTTTTTTGTTAAGCTTTTTTTAGGAGGGATGCTTGATGGGGAGAAAATATTTTTTGGCTTATTATGCTGATAACGAGAGTTATGTTGCGATAGATTTGAAGAAGCTTCCTTATTTTAATGGAAAGAATCCTAGTAATGTTTATGATATTATTGGTTTTTATAATGAGTTTGAGGATGATCAAGATATATTTCTTTATTTGAGACAGAAGGGGTTAATTCCTAGGGGAGTAGAGGAATTGTGTTTATGTATGCAGAAAAAGAATCAAAATGGAAGTACTACATTAAAAGCTCTTCCTCATAGTGAACAACCTTTAGTAAAGTCTAGCTCTAAATTTTTTAGAAAGGATTATCTTAGTGGTTATTTAAGAAAAAATTTACTAAATAATGATTTTGTTGATGCGGTAAGAAGAGAATTTGGTTTTTATCGTATTTATGAGTATGATGGAATTAGCTTAGAGTCTTGTTTAAATAATATTGCTTATTTTAATAATTTAAGAAAAGGTCATAATTTGGATAATGCAAGTGCTACAGAGTTAGAATATAAGATTGGTATGGTTGTAGTTGGATTAACTAGTGGTGTAAAAACATTTATTACTACGGCTTTATTTTGTAATTATTATAATAGTTTAGGAAAACCAGCATCAGTAAGAAAAGATGAAGTACGGGATGTAAGTTATGAAAATGAAGAGTTTTTGGAGTTAAATGATATAGTTAAATATAATGTAGGCTTATCTGGTAAGGCATTAGAAGAAGCTTTAGAGGATGAAGAATTTGCAAGTGAAAAGGTATCTAAGAAGTTTTAGATATTTTTTTATTGAACTGTTTTTTCTTTATATTGTATAATTTAGGTGGTAGTGATGATATGAAAGATAATATTAATAAATTTTTAGATTATATTGCTTATGAGAGAAAATATTCGGATAAAACTGTTAAAAGCTATGAAAATGATTTGTTTAAGTTAGAAAAATTTTTAAGTAAAAGAGGACTTAATTATTTACATTTAAAGTATGAGGATGTTAGTGAGTTTTTGATATTTTTACAAAAGAGTGGATATAAAAGTGGGTCAATAAATAGAATGATTAGTGGGACAAGATCTTTTTATAACTATCTGATGCTTTTAGATGTTACTGATGATAATCCTTTTATGTTAGTTTCTAATTTAAAAAGAGAAAAGATGCTTCCTACGTATTTTACTTACAATGATTTTGAGAAAATGCTTGACAGTGTTACTTTGGATGATGAATTAAGTGTAAGAAATAGATTAATTTTAGAACTATTACTGGCAACTGGGACAAGAGTTAGTGAGCTTGCAAATATTAATATTAGTGACATAGATTTTAAAAATAATGAAATTAAAATTTTTGGTAAAGGTAGTAAAGAACGAGTAGTATTTTTTGGAAATCATGCTAGGGAAAAGATGTATTATTATTTAAAAGATGCTAGACCAAAGCTTTTAGATGGAAAGTTTAGTGAGTTTTTATTTATTAATGATAAGGGGGGAAAACTAACGGATAGAGGCGTTAGGTTTATTATTGATAATATTATGAAGAAGTGTCAGTTAAAGGTTAAGGTTACCCCTCATGTTTTTCGTCATACTTTTGCAACGATGCTTTTAAATGAAGGGTGTGATGTTAGAAGTGTTCAGGAACTACTTGGACATGAAAATTTAAGTACTACAAGTATATACACTCATTTGACTAATGAAACTATTAGAAAGACTTATTTAAATGCACATCCTCATGGAAAACGCTAGATTTTTTGATTGCTAATTGTTATAATTAAGTAGCAGGCTATGGTGGTTAATATGGAAGAAAATAACGAGAAAATTTTAAAAAAAGTGTTTCTAATTGGAATTATAGTAATACTTTTAATTATTTTGCTATATTTAATTGATAATACACTTTCTGTTAATAGATATAGTTATGAACTACCAAAGACTACAAGTGCTGTGCAGGATAAAAATATAAGGATTATAGATGATAATTTAAAAAAAGAGTATAATGCTAAGCTTAATGATAATTTGTTTTTAACAGCGTTATATAATGCGCTAGGCAGTAATTTATCAGTTAGTGATGTTAATTTATTGCAGTCTGAAGCAAGTAAGTTTATTTTTGTTTATACAAAAGAGATGTATGATACTCCTACGGAGACAATGAATCCGGCAGCAATAAATTTGGCTATTGGTAATGTTTTTGGAGTATCAATTGATTATGAGAGTATTAAGGATTACAAGATAGATGATAATTATAAGTACGAGATTAATTTTGCTAGTCCTAAGTATTGTTTAAAGGCATCAAAGTTAAAAGATGAAAATGATAATTTGGATGTCTATTTAGATTTAATTGATTATAACTCTTTGAGCTGTAATAGTGATGTTCTTAATTATAGCGATGATATAGTTGCTATGAAAGCGGTACTTTCAGTAGATAAGAGTAATAATATATATTTTATAAATTCATTTATGAGAATCGACTAGAAAGGAAGGAAATTTTATGAAATATGTTTATTTGTTTTCTGAAGGAAACAAAGATATGAAAAATCTTTTAGGAGGTAAGGGTGCTAATTTAGCAGAAATGACTAAGTTAGGATTACCAGTTCCTCAAGGATTTACTATAACAACTGAGGCTTGTACTAAGTATTATGACGATGGTCAAAAGATTAGTGATGATATTCAAAAGGAAATTTTTGAAAATATTGTTAAGATGGAAGAGATTACTGGTAAGAAATTTGGAGATTTAGAAAATCCGCTTTTAGTTTCTGTTAGAAGTGGTGCTAGAGCTTCTATGCCAGGAATGATGGATACAATACTTAATCTTGGTTTAAATGAAGATGTTGTTGATGTTCTTGCTAAAAAGAGTAATAATCCAAGATGGGCTTGGGATTGCTATCGTAGATTTATTCAAATGTATTCTGATGTTGTAATGGAAGTAGGTAAGAAATACTTTGAAACTCTTATTGATAAAATGAAAGAGAAAAAGGGTATTACTTTAGATACTGAACTTACTGCTGATGATTTAAAGGAACTTACAGTAGAATTTAAAAATGAATATAAAAATAAAGTAGGTAGTGATTTTCCTACTGATCCTAAAGAACAATTAATGGGAGCAATTAAGGCTGTATTTAGATCTTGGGATAATCCTAGGGCTAATGTTTACCGTAGAGATAATGATATTCCTTATTCTTGGGGGACTGCTGTAAATGTTCAAATGATGGCTTTTGGTAATATGGGAGAAACTTCTGGTACTGGTGTTGCATTTACTAGAGATCCAGCAACTGGTGATAAACATTTAATGGGAGAATTTTTAATGAATGCTCAAGGAGAAGATGTTGTAGCTGGTGTTAGAACTCCACAACCTATTGATCATTTAAAAGAAGTTATGCCTGAAGTTTATGAAGAGTTTACAAAGATTTGTAAGACTTTAGAAGAACATTATCATGATATGCAAGATATGGAGTTTACTATTGAAGATAAACATTTATATATGCTTCAAACTCGTAATGGTAAGAGAACAGCTAAGGCTGCTTTAAAGATTGCTTGTGATTTAGTTGATGAAGGAATGATTACTGATAAAGAAGCAGTGATGATGATTGATCCTCGTAATTTAGATACACTTTTACATCCTACGTTTGATGCTAGTTTATTAAAAGATGCTAAGTTAGTTGGTAAAGGACTTGCGGCTTCACCTGGTGCTGCTGCTGGACAAATTGTATTTACTGCTGATGATGCAAAACGTGCAAAGGAAAGTGGTAAAAAGGTTGTTCTTGTTAGATTAGAAACTTCTCCTGAGGACATTGAGGGAATGAAAGCTAGTGAGGGAATACTAACTGTTCGTGGTGGTATGACTAGTCATGCGGCTGTTGTAGCGCGTGGAATGGGAACTTGCTGTGTTTCTGGTTGTCAAGATATTGTTATGGATGAAGAGAATAAAGTATTTACATTAGGTGGAGTAACTTTTAAAGAGTTTGATGAAATTTCTATTGATGGTAGTACAGGTAATATTTACGAAGGATTAATACCTAAAGTAGATGCAACTATCACTGGTGAGTTTGAAAGAATTATGGCTTGGGCAGATAAATATAGAAAGTTAAAAGTAAGAACTAATGCTGATACTCCTAGAGATGCTAAGAAAGCTAGAGAGCTTGGGGCTGAAGGTATTGGATTATGCCGTACTGAGCACATGTTCTTTGATAAAGAAAGAATTGCTGCTATTAGAGAAATGATTTGTTCTGATACAGTTGATGAAAGAGAGAATGCGCTTGCTAAGTTAGAACCAATGCAACAAAAAGATTTTGAAGCACTTTATGAGGCTATGGAAAATTATAGCGTTACAATCAGATATTTAGATCCTCCTCTTCATGAATTTGTTCCTACTGAGGAAGCTGATATCGAACTTCTTGCTAAAACTCAAGGAAAGAGTGTTCAAGAGATTAGGGCAATTATTGCTTCATTACATGAATTTAACCCAATGATGGGACATCGTGGATGCAGACTTGCGGTAACATTCCCTGAGATTGCTAAAATGCAAACTAGAGCTGTAATTAAGGCAGCAATTGAGGTTTCTAGAAGAAAGAATATTAAGATAGAGCCAGAAATTATGATTCCGTTAGTTGGCGAAGCTAAAGAACTTAAGTATGTTAAAGATATTGTTTGTAGTGTTGCTGATGAAATTCTTAAGAAGGAAAATTTTGAAATGAAGTATCATGTTGGTACAATGATTGAAATCCCTAGAGCGGCACTTACAGCTGATGAGATTGCTAAAGAAGCTGATTTCTTCTCATTTGGTACAAACGATTTAACACAAATGACGTTTGGTTTTTCAAGAGATGATGCAGGTAAGTTCTTATCTTCATATTATGATAAAAAGATTTATGAAAATGATCCTTTTGCAAAGCTTGATCAAAAGGGTGTAGGCAAACTTGTTAAGATGGCTGTTGGTTTAGGTAGAGAAGCAAATCCTAATATTCATTTAGGTATTTGCGGAGAACATGGTGGAGATCCTTCTTCAGTTGAGTTCTGCCATAATGTAGGACTTGATTATGTTTCTTGCTCACCATATAGGGTTCCAATCGCAAGGCTGGCTGCTGCGCAAGCTGCTATTAAAGCTGGAATTGAAAAGAAAAACTAATAATTCCTTAAAATAGCGTTATTTATTGAAATAAGTAATTATTTCCATTAGATAACATAAAGGCAAAAAATTAATATTTTAAGAAAAATAAAGACTAAGATGACAAATATTGTCGCAAAACTTAGTCTTTTTTTGCTTTTATGCGATGGAAAATGGAGGTAATGAAAAATGCGAATTTTATATACAAAGTCTGGGTTAGTAGATTTAGTTGATAATTCTATTATTAAAGATAAAAAAGTAATGGAAAAAATCAACTTGATAACCAATGACGATCCATATGATGAGATGGAATATGAAGCATTTGATGATGAAGATGTCATAAGGATTTTGAAAGATTTATGTGAACCATCTCTTGATATTACTACTATAAAAAATACAAAATTGTTTTACTTTGTTCTATTCTATTTACATGATAATGGTTATAAGATAAAAGAATTTCATAGAATTATTGATAGGCCACCTGAAGACCCATATAAATTTACTTGCAATGATATAAGAAATTTAGCAATCGAAAGAGGGTTAGATCATAATAATATAGTTCAATATATAACTAGAAGAAAAATTGTAGAAAATTTAACTTTTGAAAAAGGAGCAACCATTAAAATTGAAAATAATATTGATAAAATGTTTATGGAAATTTCTACTAGAAATGCAAGATTTGAGAATATGACTATTGATGAGAAAATAAAGGAAATTGCAAATCTTATTGAAAATCTTTTATATGTAGATGGTAATTATATTAAATTAGATTATTCAAAACATTGCTTTGAATATGTAGATGATGAAATAATAAAAAAGTATAGAAAACAAATACAATGTTTTAGACATTCAAGTAATAACGCTTTAGAAGAGAGAAAACAATTTAGCGATGAAGAAAAAGAATTTATAATAGATTATGGTATAACAATTATTAAATTAATTTACAGTTTTAAATAAAAATTATTTTAACTATAATGTGTTAGAAACTAAAACTATTAATCACAAATGATTGAGGCAAGAGAAAAATCTAGTCCTTTTAAATTTTATATATACTCAATTTATAAAAATATAGTATAATGTATTTGATGAGGAGGACAATAATATGAGTAAAAGATATGATGAATATATAAATAAAGTTACAAATAAAATGAACAATAATTTTCTAACTGAAGTAATACCAATGGTTCCAGATATTGATCAAAAATTAGAAAGAGAAATTAGAGATAGAGCAATCATCGAATTGGTAAAAATGTCTATTAGCAAAGGAATGGAATTAACATATGGTGATATCTGTCTAATGATAGATGACGATCCTTCTGAAAAAGAATATGAAAATATAAAAAATGAATTAACGCCTAGAACAAAGTAGTTTGAACTAATCAAATTGTATCTTTAAAACAATGATGGTATAATTATAATCATTATGTATTAACGAGTAAGGTATCAAAACTTTTAAATAATATTTTTTTATAATGATTGGGATTTAATCTATTACCTTTATTGATTGCGGTATATACTATTGAAAGTTGGTAGTAGAAATCTATCCCCTATAAAGGCGGTGGCACAAGCTGCTATTAAATCTGAAGAATAGTTAAAAATTTATTATATGAAGCTGGCGCAAAAGCGTTGGCTTTTTTCTAACAATTTTAATTTAGTCATTGCTAATTTTGTTTTTAGCAGATTTTAAGGTCAAATTTGATAATACTTTGTATCGTATGGAAATATAATTTTTTTTATAGTATAATTTTATTGTATACTTGAAGAGTTAAACGATTCGCGGAAAAAACATATTCTGCTATGAATATAAAAAGGAGAAAGAAGTATGAAAAAAATGGATAGTGAAAGATCAAAAAAAGAGGAATTAACTAGTTTAAAAGATGAAAATATTGCTCAAAGAAAAGTTGAACAAAAAAATTCAAGTATATTGTCAAAGATTATTGCGATGTCTGCTGTAATTTTAGTAGTAGGAGCAGTAATTCTATTAGTAAATGGTAGTAAAGAAGGAAATATAAAAAGTAATGCCAAAATTTCTTTGGACAAAATTGTTGAAAAAAGTGATTTAGAAACGGCAAATATTACATATAATGTAATTGCAAAAAAGTGTAAAAATGAAGAGGAATGTGATTTAAAATCAAATAATATAACTGATTTTAAATACGTGGTATCGTGTAAAGGAACTATTACTGCAGGAATTGATTTTAGTAAAATTAAAATAAAGCAAATTGATAAAGAAAAAAAGTTAATTATTACTATGCCTGAAGCAACATTGAAAGGAGAACCTACAATTGGTTCAACAAAATTTTTAAACGGAACAGATATATCAGCAAATGAATTACCCGAAGCTAGAAAGTTGTGCCAAGAAACCGTTAAAGAGAAAAGTGAAAAAGATAATAAATTATTGCCCGCCGCGAAAGAACAAGCAAGAGTTGTTTTGGAAGAATTTTATTCTCAATGGATTAAAGCATACGATTCTGATTATAAGGTAGAGGTTAGGTAGGTGGTAATAGCATGAAAAAAATAGTATTTAATGTTGGAATAATTTTAGCAATGTTTGCGCTTACTGGATGTGGTAAAAATGGAGATTATGAATCATTATCAGAAAACGTTAAAAGATTAGAACTTACAGGAAATTTAGTTACATACGAAGCTTACTATCATAATGTCCTTGAGTTTGAAAAAGAAGCAGGCAAAAGAATAACGCATGTTTTTGAAAAAGATAGAAAATTATTTGCAGAATATACTGGTACGATAAAGTTAGGAATAGATTTAAATAAAGTAAAAGTTGAAATTAATGGTAAAGAAATAAATGTAAAAATACCTGCAGCAAAAATAATTGGACAACCAAACGTGGATAAAGATGACTTTAAAAAAGAAAAATTTATTGAATCTGAAGAAGGTTTTATTAATAAGAATCCAATAAATGGTGATGATATATCAAAAGCTTTTGACGATGCTCAGACTGCAATGAAAAAATATGCTGAAGATGATGAAGAATTGCTTGCGATTGCTCAAAAGAGAGCTAAAATTATTATTGAAGAAAATATAAATCAATTTAGTGGAATGAAACCTTCAGATTATACGATTAATTGGGAATATGAATCATAATGATGGAGTATTCTTTTGCTTTTTGATAGATTTTGATATATATGAAAAGATTATCAGAATAGTATAGTATAAATTATAATTGAATATACTAATAATGGTATACTAATTGACATTTTTATAAAAATATAGTATATTTATTTTGCACTGAAAAGTGTGAAAATGTTTTTCGCTTCTGGATGGTGCGAATAATAAATGATTCCAGGCGACAATGTTTTTCGCTTCCAGGTGGTGCGACTAATAAATGATCCTGGTTGAAAATG
>OIYV01000802.1_pt1 | contig 16418 bp, 13 predicted proteins | sample 1588251 | NCBI WGS metagenome assembly OIYV01 (sample SAMN03283282) | human gut metagenome | biome: human-associated habitat; material: feces | host: Homo sapiens | place: Peru | collected 2012
TTTATGTTTTTGTTTTTGATTCCATTCACAATTCGGCAACATTGCATAATTTATCCCCACAAATTTCCCACTGATCCATAGTTCCTCGCTTGCTAACCTAAAATTTATAACCAACTCCCAAATAGATGCCTTGCAATTGTTTTTTCTTTGGCAGCGACAGTGGGGTGCCGTCAATCACCACTTTACGCGCCGAACTATATGCGTCCATGTTGCTCCATGTGTAGCCCAGCCATATTTGCCACGGATTCACGTCGAGCGCCAGCGAGGTTTTGAAATGATAGAAACACGACTTCGCCCCATGGTTTTTGGCACGGAACGTATCGCCAGTCACGTACACGCCCGGTGCACTTGGCATCACCGTGTATTTCACATTCGCATTGGCAGGCACAGGCAGCGTGATGCCGCAGTCTTCCTTTATGCAGAGGCGCATCGAACCGTCGGAGTTGCGCCACAGCGCAGGACTCTGCAACTGGAGAGCGCATCGCAGCCACACGGCATTGTGCAAATCCTCCGTTTTGTAAAACATGCCATTGTGGGTAAACGAATCGTAGGTGTCGCCAAAGTCGCCAGCCACGCAAAGGCTCACGCCAGCGCCCACATACTCGATAGGTCGGTAATCCACACCGAGTTCCACGCCCCAGTCGAGCGAGTTGAACGAAGCCACCTCCACCCTACCCATCCAATGGCGGTTGCGGTCGGAGTCGTTTTCATCGGCATAGCACTTGCTGCTCAGCAGGCTCAACGCCATAAAGAGTGAAAGAGAAATTAGATGTCGCACCATATAATTATACTTAAATGAGGTTTCTGCAACAAAGTTACAAAACTTGATGCAACCCTCACCCCCCACTGGAATATATTAGCAATACCCGACAGTTTTTCCGACTTTTTCGCTAATTTTTCATAGCACAATTTCACTTCTCCCTGTCCACATGGCTTGGTTATCGTGCAAGTGGGGCTAAAAAGCCCGAACACCACCCTACTGCGAATTTCCAACGCCCTTCCTCCCTTTTTCTCGGATTTTTCATTACTTTTGTAGAACGAACAATAAAAGGAATTTATGAAAACAGGTAGCGAACGACAGGCTTGGCTCGACTATGCGCGATTCTTTAGCATCTTCCTGGTGGTTGTGGTTCACACACCTCCACGGTTGGAACTGTTTGACGACGGAGTTTTATTCAACCTTCACATACCTGTTTTCTTCTGCATTTCGGGCTTCCTTTACAGCTTCGACCGTTGGCCTCGCTTCACCACTTATTTGCGGCACCGTGCCAAACAAATTATTGTTCCCTACTGCACATTCTTCGTGATTTTCTATACGCTGTGGCTGGCGGTGGGCCGAAGAATGGTGGGTGCCGAAGAAGAAGCCATCAGCGTGTGGCAGCCAGTGGTGGAATTTGTGTGCGGTAATCCGCAGACGGTGGTGGCACCGTTCTGGTACATCGCCTGCCTGTTTACCATGCAGCTGCTATACTGGTGCATTGAGCGCACCGTGCCACGCCGATATGTGTTTGCCACATGCGTAGGCATTGCCGCAAGCACCTATCTCATTCCTTACGAAATTCCAGAAGTGCTGGCTGTTGGGCAGTTTGGGAACCTTGGCAACGCCCTGCTTTTCCTCCCTGTTTACGCCCTCGGTAACAGTTTCAAACCCTGGCTCATACGTTTAAGCCTCGGCACTCCACACACAGCGGTGCTACTCGTGGTGATGGCTGCTGCATCTATCGCCATTATGGTGGAGGCAACGATTCACCGCAGTGCCGACCCACAACTTTATTGCATAGTGCGTACATTCGCAGCCATAATGGCAATCCCCTGCTACTTAGGCGTAGCAAAATGGTTTGCCACAAAATTTGGTCATCAACGAGTAATAGAGTTTGTGGCTATGAGCGGCATCGTGTATCTTGGTGTGCAAAACTACTTCATCGGCTTCACTAAAATTTTGCTCAACCACCTTATTTACAACGGTGTTGTTGATGAATACATCTGGTTCAAATACGCCATCGCCATCATGGTGATGATTGTCATCTACCCCTTCGCCTGGGCAATCGACCGCTACGCCCCCTGGCTCATCGGCAAGAAGAAGCGCTCTTGAGAAGTCTACGAGTCTACGAGCCAACAGGTCAACAAGATTTTTGAGGGAGGGAGTGCGGACGAGTCAGACAGGTCGGACGAGTCGGACTGGTCAGACAAGTCCAACGAATCGGATGGGAGGAAACCCTATTAAATTACCAAAAGGCGATGGCATCGTCTTAACTTCTATAAAAATCTTCTAACCTCTAATTTCTTCCATGCGAGGCTTATTTGCTTTCGTTTTGGGAGCATTTGATTTGGCGCTGAATAATTTCCTGCAATTGTTCGGGCCTTGGCAGTTCTGTGTAATAATGTGCAACCCTAATACCGGTCATATCCATTTCAAGATACTTAATTTGTTCTTCACTTCCTTCTGTGCATAATATAAGCCCAAGTGGTGGCAATTCACCCTCTTCCCTCTCGTTTTGGTTGAGCCAACTCAGATATAGTTCCATCTGCGATTTATATTCATGATGAAAACGTGTGGTCTTCAAATCTATCGCTATCAAACGACGCAGTTTGCGATGATAGAAAAGCAAATCAAGGTAAAAATCATCGCCATCTATAATCATTCGTTTTTGGCGTTCAACAAAGCAAAATCCAGTACCAAGTTCGATTAAGAACTGTTGTATGGAGTTGATTAGAGCATCTTCAAGCGAACGCTCGCTATAATAACCTTTCAGACCTGTAAAAGATAGAAAATAGGGATTTTTAAATACCAAATCAGGTGTAGTCACGCCTTCAGAGCGAAGTGCTGACAATTCCTTATGAATTTGATTATTGTCTTTCCCTGCGATAGCTGTGCGTTGATACAAGCAACCGCCAATTTCTTTCCGAAGGGTTCGCACCGACCACTTGTAACTTGATGCCATTGAGAGGTAAAACTCTCGCTGAAGGTTGTCTTTTAACGGTAAAATTTCTACAACATGACTCCATGTCAATTGTGTCGACAGTGTTGACACAATTTCGGAAGATATTTCCTGAGAGAACTGCATCATTCGGCGGAGGTTACGCTCTGCATACTCCCCACCATATTGCTCTTGTAATTGTGTCGACAATGTCGACACAATTTGGGCACCATATTCACCTCTTTTTCCTCCAAGAACATTTTGGTTAATCCTTGCACCTATATGCCAGTACATTAGCAACTGATAGTTAGTGTATGCCGTAGCAAGTTGGTGGCGTGTAGTGTCAATAATACTACACACATCAGAATACAATGAGCCATAATCTTGTGTGATACTCAAGAACTTATCGTTATCGTTTGCCATTACTATTTCGTTTGCAACAAGGTATATTTTTGCTGTGATTTATAATACCTTGTAAAGGTACACACATTTTTTGCTTTATCAAAGATTTCTAAACGCCTTAATGGGTAAAAATGGGACACCCTATTGAATTAACAAGAGGCGATGGCATCGTCTTAACTTCTTTAACTCCTTAACTTCTTAACTTCCAAAAAACTCCTTAACTTCTATAAAAATCTTCTAACCTCTAATTTCTAACTTCTGGTATCTGATTTTGTCAGTTGGGAGAAATATGGTAATTTTGTGGTTAGAAAATCAAGATTAGGCAATGAAACAATATCTCGACTTGCTTCAGCATGTGCTCGACAATGGCACCGTGAAGCACGACCGCACCGGCACTGGCACGAAAAGCGTGTTTGGCTACCAAATTCGCTGCAACCTTGCCGACGGTTTTCCGCTGCTCACCACCAAAAAGGTGCATCTGAAGAGCATCATCTACGAACTGCTGTGGTTTCTGCGTGGCGACACCAATGTGCACTGGCTTCAGGAGCAGGGCGTGAGAATTTGGAACGAGTGGGCTGACGAAAACGGCGAACTCGGTCCGGTGTATGGGCACCAGTGGCGCTCTTGGCCCGACTACAACGGCGGCACCATCGACCAAATTGCTCAAGTGGTGGACCAAATCAAGCACAACCCTGATTCGCGCCGTATGCTGGTGAGCGCGTGGAATGTGGCAGAGGTCAACAAAATGGCACTTCCCCCGTGCCACACCATGTTTCAGTTTTATGTGGCAAACGGCAAGTTGAGCCTCCAACTCTATCAGCGCAGCGCCGACCTTTTCCTTGGCGTGCCGTTCAACATTGCCAGTTACGCTCTTTTGCTGATGATGGTGGCTAAGGTGTGCGGCTTGGAGCCGGGCGAGTTTATCCACACTTTCGGCGATGCGCACATCTATCTCAACCACTTCGAGCAGGTGAAACTGCAACTCACTCGCGAGCCACGCCCACTGCCTCGCATGGTGATTAACCGCGATGTGACCGACATTTTCGACTTCAAATATGAAGATTTCACTATCGAAGGCTACGACCCTTACCCTCTGATTAAGGGCGTGGTTTCGGTATAAAACATAATAACTTATGGGCAAACAAATCTCTGCTATCGTGGCTATCGCCCGCGACGGCGCAATCGGGAGAAACGGCGATTTGCTGTGGCATCTGTCAGCCGACATGAAGCATTTCAAATCCATCACCATGGGGCATAGCATAGTGATGGGGCGCACCACGTTTGAATCGTTTCCGAAAGGCGCACTCCCCGGCCGCCAAAACATTGTGGTCACCCGCAATGCCGACTATCACCCCGAAAATGTGACCATCGCCCATAGCATAGCCGACGCCATCGATGGGGCGGAAATGCCCGGCGAGGTGATGATTATAGGTGGAGCACAAATCTACGCCGCCACCATCGACATGGTGAGCACCATCTACCTCACACGAGTGGATGCCGAATTTCCAGATGCCGACACCTTTTTCCCCACCATCAACCCCGACGAGTGGGAGGAATGTGGTGTGGAGCACCACGAAGCCGACGACCGCAACCCCTTGCCCTACACTTTCCTCACTTTGAAAAGAAAACGCTAATCAATGCCAACTACTCCCGTACATCAAAAAATGGATATCTTCACCCGAAGCGAGGGGGCGGCACTCAAGGGTGTGGGCATTCTGCTCATCGTCACCCACAACTTGGCGCACTGCCTCGGTGCCACCGGATACGACTGCAACGAATTTAACTTTGAACAAGAGAGCACCGACGCGCTCTTCCATTTCCTGCTTCACCCTGGGCAAAGCATTCTTATCCAGCTCAGCACCCTTTTGGGCTACTGTGGCATCTATGCGTTTCTGTTTATAAGTGCTTTCGGACTGGTGCGAAAATATGAACAAGGCACCACAAAGATGCCTGCGCCACACATTTTCGTGTGGCAGCACTATACGAAACTGTTCAAACTGATGTTTTTCGCCCTGATTTCGGCAATTTTGGCTGTATGGTATGTCAATAGCTCCAAACTGCCCAGCATCAACGACTGTGTGGCACAAGCATTGATGGTGACCAACTGGCTCAAACCACCCTACAGCCACGTTTTCCCCGGTCCATACTGGTTTTTTGGACTGATGATAGAACTTTATATCATCTATCGGCTTGTGCTGTATGTGCCACGCGATGGTGCCGCTTGGCGCAAGTGGCTGCTGCCGCTACTATTCATAGCAGTAACGGTCACGCCACAAATCGTGCTTCGCAATGCCGGGCGCGGAATGATATATATGCGCTACAACTTCTTCGTGGCAGGACTCACCTTCTCTGCCGGGTTGCTGGTGGCTCGGTATGGCGGCATACCACGCATGGGCAAATGGGCATGGGCAGGCGTTTTTGCTGTGGCATCGGTGGCATTCATACTGATGCAGGCCACGCCCGTAACGTGGATTCTCTCATCGCTGGTGGTGACTGTGGCAATGATTGCGCTGGTGAAAACCTTCAGCGCCACGGTGATGCGCCCATTCGTGTGGGTGGGAGGCATCTCCTCGTTTCTGTTTGTGATCCACCCCGTGATCCGCACCTTCGCCCTCTATTTCGGCAACGGCATCAGCAACCACCTGCTCGTCCTCATCTACACCATCGTGGCCATCCTCGCCGCCGTGGCATACCGCCGCTTCCTCACCGCCATCCACTGGAAATAATCCTCAAGCCCTATTTTGAGGTGATTTCCACAAATCTCACTCTAACGATTTTTTCTCAGTTGAATCTGTGTGAGCCTTTGCGAAGAATTTCCGTGAGATCCCCCTCCCACAAAGCAGCCCTGTGTGATCCGCGAAATCTATGTAAGGTTTAGCCAGCCTCCTGCTGCAGTTCTATTTGCACACTGCTGACTCTACACAAGAAAAGTTGCATGTCTGATATAAAAATATTATCCGATTCTGATGGTTATGTGAATTACTATTTGTAAATTTGGGGGGCAGAAATAATTAACACGGTATGGCAATAACAAGCTGACAATATGGATAAGAGTTTCCGATACAAACAGCTGGACCAGCTTCTGAGATACGAGGAAGGCTACACGCTGAACGAGCTCGTCATCCGACTGGATGATGACATTTCGAAGCGTACCCTTCAGCGAGAGATTGAGAAGCTGAAACTACCTCCATACAATATGAAATTTGTGGAGGACATGTATCGTGGGCGTGAGAAGGTAATCCGCTATAAGGACATTTCAAAGTCTCTGTATGACATTCAGGACGAGATGCAGAAGAGATTCAACGAAGTGACGGAAGCTTTGGACAAACTGTCAGGCACACCTCAGTATGACTGGATGAGGCTTCTGTTTATGGAACTGAGCAACAGCATCTCACTCGATGCTCAGTCGATAATCTCATTCGACAACAACTACGACCTTGTTGGACTGGAGTATCTGTCTGTGTTGTCAAAAGCCATTGTCCACAAACAGCCACAGAAGATAGTATACAAAACATTTTCTGGACATGAACTGGAAGTGAATGTGCATCCCTACCATCTGCGCCAATTCAGAAACCGATGGTTTCTGCTGTGCATGACCGATGGCAAGAACTATATCTCCAACTATCCATTGGACAGAATAGAATCTATAAGTCCTGTTTCAATCCCTTATCTAAAAACCAATATTGACTTTGACGAATGGTTTGATGATGTGGTTGGCGTGACGGTGCGCAACACACCATTGGTGGAAGTACTTATAAAGGTGAACAACGACCGTTACGGCTACATTAAGACGAAGCCCCTGCATCCCAGTCAGACGGAACGCAGGAAACAGGCTGAGGATGGATACACATATATAACAATAAAGGTGAAAGTAAACAGCGAGTTGATATCTCTGCTCGCCTCGTTCGGCGCAGACATAGAAGTAGTGTCGCCCTACAATGTGAGAGGAGAGTTGAAAGAAATATCAGAAGAAATGTATAGACTGTATCACGATGAACAATGAACTGAAACAAATATTGTGGGTGGAAAGCGATGACATGGTGCATCGCGATTTTGGGAAAGAAGCCAAGGAATACGGACTTGAGCTCGTGCCCTTTGTCTGTTGGGATGACGCTGCAACTGCACTAAAGAACAACTTTGATCAATGGTCAGCCATCATTCTGCAACCCGTCAGCATGGTTCACCCAGGCAGTTATTTCAATGCCAAGCAATTCTTGCCCCAGGCGTTTGCTGATATCAGCGTGATATGCTCGATGAGGAGTCACGTGCTCCCTTGGTATATCCTCACTAGTGAAGACAAGAGGGAGTTTGATGAAATGGTGCTTGAAAGTCGCAAAGAATGGGATGGTGACTGGAAGAAATCGTACTACAACAGTGATGTGCCAAAAGAACGTGTGGCCTTGTTCCGTCGTATAAAGGAGCAGACACAGCAGAGAGAGCGTCTACAGGTAAGGACCGGTAAATTCAAGGTGGTGTATGACGCACTGGATTATCTCGAAGACCACGGTATGAATGTGAGGATGAGAAATATTCTGGAAGATATGCTCGTGTCGCTATGTTTTGGTACGATAGCCCAAGTAAAGATAGGAAACATTCGTGAAGCTTTGGAGTATGTGTTCAAATGTTTGATTAGCAATCACCTTCTGCCATTCATAAAGAACACCTCAGGAAATCTAAGTAACGGCGGATGTAGTTCCTTGCTGTCTGGACGTGAGGCGAGAGACAACGATGAAACGATATTTATACCCAATAGTACAATCGGGTCTATAATGAATAAGGTCATGGCAGAAAATGTGTATTATATACTTAAAATCAGTAACAGCGGACAGCACTCCGATGAGAATCTTTCCGAGTACCTGAGAATTACAAAGTCAAATAACATGGTGTATAGTTGTGCGCTACTGCTATGCGACATTATTATATGGCTTAAGCCTACCATAGCCGATGCAGTTGCTTCACAAGAAGAAAGAGGGTATATTCCTCAATGGTGGGTAAAAGAATGAAGTGTGTCAAGAATTGACATAGTTACCCGAAAATATCATGCTACCTTTGCAACAGATAAAAGAAAATATTAATATTAATATTAATATTAATCTTAATTCATAATTATATGGATGTAAATGTATATGCAATCAACAAGGTCTTTGTAGACAACATTACACTGAGAATCCCATTCTTTCAGCGTGGTTATGTATGGCAGGAAAGCAACTGGGAGAAGTTCTTCGACGACATCGCAGACATTGCCCGCACAATAAAAGCAGGAGAGAGGCCCGAGACTTATTTCCTTGGTTCAATCATAACCAAGAGCGATGACGATGATGAACTTATCATTGATGTTATCGATGGTCAGCAACGTCTGACAACCATCGTACTGTTTATGAAGGCCCTGTATCTTGCTATGGGACGTGCAGAGAAATTTGTCACAGGTTTCATGCAGGATACTGACGAAGTCGGCGAAATGAAGCCTATTCTTCAGCCAAACCGCAACGACAGAGCTGTCTATAATAGGATTATCAATCTTGAGACATTACAGCAAGACCCAATCGTAGAAGGTAGTCTGCTCGCAGATGCTTTCTCCTACTTTGCAAAAAGACTGAAGGCCGCAGAAGCTGGTGTTGATGACATCCCGATAACTCCAACACAAATCAACAACGCCATAGCAAGATATGTACGACTCGTACAAATCGAAGTGCAGCAGGGTGAGAATGCTCAGAAGATATTTGAGACCATCAACTGTGCAGGTGTAAAGCTGACTACTGGTGAGATGCTGAAAAACTTCCTCTATGATGAAGCACACGTTGTAGAGTATGAGCGCACTTGGAAAACTGTCTTCGAGGCTGACAAAAGAGCTGTAAAATATTGGGAGGGCGATATCCTGAATGGTCGTATGCAGGGCAGTCAGATTGAAAACTTCTTCTACCGCTATATGCTCGTGAAGATGCAGGAGCCTGAAGTGAAAGACAAACTGTCTCAGAACGAGAAGAAGTCTTTCCGCCAGTATGGTGGTCAATTCGAAAAATTCCGTAATCTTATCACTCGCTGCAATATCGATAAGAATACCGCAGCCGATGAGATTGTTGACTATGCACGCCTATATATGGATACCTTTAAGGATGATACACTGGAAGAGGTTACCGTGTCAATACCTGGTTTGGAACGACTGGTGAGCCTTATGTTTATCCAAGGCTCATGGACAACGACCCCTTACATCCTGTACATTCTCAGGAATGTTACGGATAAGAATGAGCAGAACCGTATCTTCAACTACATGGAGGTATACCTTATGCGCCGTATCATCTGCAAGAGCAAAAACAACAACTACAGCGATATGTTCTCTGAGAACCTGATTGGTAGTGGCATTAAGACGTTCGCTGAGTTTAAGGCTTATGTCAATGATGAGAATGAACGTGGCGCATTGCTTATGCCAAGCAATGAGGATGTGAAGAAAGCGGTCAAGGAGAACAACAACAAAACTTCCGCACTGGCTATACTGTATATGCTGGAGTCAAAGTTGAATCCAAACTTCGCTTCGTCTGCTCACAATAACAGCTATGTGGCATTTACCAAGGAACAGATAATGCCAGAGAAAGACAATGGTAGTTGGCCCTCTGCTCTTGGTTATTCGGCAGAGCAGCGTAGCTGTCTTGTTAATACATTGGGTAATTTCGCAATTATGCGTGAGAAGCTCAAGCCGAAAGCTAGCAAGTCTGCATGGGACTACAAGCGTGAGGCAATGAAAATAGGTTTGGAAGACCTCGAATTCTATGATATTGCCACAAGAGGGCTGGCCAACTGGGATGAGAAAGTCATTGAGAAGCGTAATTCTCACTTGGCAGACAAGATTCTTGACGCTTGGCCTTGCTAAGATACTTGATACAAAGGGTGAGCCGAAGAGGCTTCCCTTTGTATTGACAAATACCCCAAAACATTTGCTCAAATACACTCTATATGATAGATTTAACCAGTCCCGAAAAGGGTTGCAAATGGTATTTTGCACCAGGCGTAAACTATAATGTTGGTCCGACAGATGCTGCCGGTCTGAACTTTGCAGGTTCATGGGACAGCCTTATAAGAGAGACTATTCAGAACTCGCTCGATGCAGTGAGAGATCCAAGTCAGCCAGTAGTGGTCAGACTTTCGTTCAGGAGTATGCCCATGAGAAACTACATGAACTTCTTTGGACTCAGAGACCATGTGAAAAGCTGCCTGGATACTTTCCCCGATACGGCAAGAGCCAAATACGGCCCGATGCAGGAAATGTTCGGCCACATTATGTCTGAGCATAATGCACGTATGCCTTATCTACAGGTGTCAGACTACAACACCAAAGGCATGGCGTATGATGAGAACAACGACTCGTGCAACTTCTCTGCATTTGTGCGTGGACTCGGTGTGCACGGCGGTGACCAGAATGCAACTGGCCGTGGAGGCGCTTTTGGACTGGGTAAATCAACGATTTATACGATGTCGCCCATCAGAACGATGATGGTGTCAACATATACGAGCAATGGGCAATATGTGTTTGAAGGTGTGGCATCACTTACCACCCATAAGATGGATGACGAGAGATACTCTCATATCGGATACTATGACAATTGCGATGGTCATCCTATCACCAAAGCTCAGTATATTCCTGAGCGATTTGTGAGAAAAGCTGATGACGGTGGCGTACCACGTTCTGGCACGGATATCTTCATAATGGGTCGTGAGCTTGAGGACGGCGATTTGGAAGACATCAAACGCCAGGTGTTAACCCACTACTGGCTGTCAATCTATAAAGGCAAGCTTATTGTGGAGCTTGCACAGACAAACGAATTAGTGGATATCATCAACGAGGTTAATCTTCAGGAAATGATGGAGGCAACCTTCAATTCAATGGTGGACAATGCACGCAACTCGTTGAACCCACGTCCTTATTATGAGGCTGTGGTAAATGACAAGACCGCACCAGGCTGTAAATACATCACAAAGGAATTGCCACAACTCGGCAGCGTTGAGTTGTATCTGATGAAGAACAAGGATGCACAGAACGACCGTCTGGCATTCTTCCGTCTGCCATGTATGATGGTGATGCGCAAGAGTACGAGTCAGTTGATCCTTCGCATCAACAACTATGGTGTGTATGGAGCTTTCGTTTGTCTTAACGACAAAGGCGACAAACTGCTGAAGCAACTTGAGAATCCTGCCCATAATGAGTGGAATGAGAAGAACTGGCGTAGTCCTCATAATAACCGCATCGAACAGAAGGCGACACAAGTGATGACCGAACTGCGCGAGTTCCTTGCTAGTGAAATAGAGGAGTTCTGCAAGACGAGGGGACAGGCAAGTCTGAAGATGATTGGTGCAGGCAAGTATCTCTACACCGTGCAGGATGTTGTGGAAAACGAGAATGACGATGTGAGAAGTCCAGAGGGCGGTTATGTCGCTGGTACGAATTTCGTGGCTGATGAGACCGGATCTATAGCAACAAAATCACCTGAGGACATGATAACCAATGTCCCTGATGTGCCTGTAGGCTTACGTCCTGGAAACGTGGCCAATCTTCAAGGAGGTGCCACTGCTGATTCTTCAGATGACAAGCCTAATAAGCTTGAGGTAAAAGTCAAGACTCCCACCAAGAAGAAAAATAAGACCAACAAGAAGAACGTCGACGGAGACATCACAAAGACAGCAACTGCCTCAGACAAGCCTGCTGCTGTAATTATTCCGATTGAATTTAAGGTATATGCAAGCAAAGAAGCAGGTCGCTATGTTCACAATATATGCATATCGACAGAACAAGATGTAGAGTCTGCTCTTGTGCAATTCTCAGCAAAGCGTGAGGATGGCAAGATCGATAAAGAATTGGAAATCGTAGACTCATTTGGAGCAGGATCTTGTAATGGTATGGAACTGCGGAACGTTGTTCTGAAGAAAGGCGATAACATGCTTAAAGTACGTTTTAACGACAATATGAAGCATGCGCTCAATATCAATGTCAAATCCTAAATGTGAAAGAAGATGCAACTGAACCAAAACACTATAGTTCCATATCCCTGTCTGAATCTAAACATTTCGGATGACAATGATATACCCAACATTGATTTCGAGATAACCCTTCGCAATCTTGTTGAAACGACATTCCGTGTTGGGACAAGAACGAGCAACAAAGATATCTTAAATCTCATAAAGCAAGGATATGCAAAATACTGTCTTGAACTTGATTGTAGAAAAGCATTCTTCCGTGATGCATTCCTCAACACAACTGGAGATTTCAAGATTCCTTTGATAAACAATCGTTTCAACGGCAAGCTACTTGGTACACTCAGCGTCGTAGCCGTGAAGGATGTTCAGAACTACAATAATTCTGCTTTCGACGATTTCTACAAAGGCTTCACTATCAATATTGCCGCAGGTGAGACTTTGGCTTATCTTGGTTCCATTGACATGACGATGGAAGAGAATAGCCTGGAGGTGAAGAGCACAGCTGATGAGTTTATCGAGGTTGTTAAGGACGAAAGTTTAAAGTACAGCCGATTCGACCTTGGCGGTCCAAAGATTGTACTTAAGTTGCCTACTGCGCTCTATGATAAGTATGACGGATTGCAACACGCTACCGATTGTGAGGCATTCCTTCATGCGTCTTTCCTTCTGAATGTGCTGACCACTGCACTACAGAACCTTGGAGATTACAAAGACAATAAGTGGGCAGAATCATTGAGAGACCGCATAGAGATTGAGGATGAACTGCGAAAGATTGCGTCTGGAGGCAGTAATGATGCTGACCTCTTTGATGAAGATGGCAATCTTGCCAACCAAGGTGTCGCATTAGACCTGGCGCAAGCAATACTAGACAATCCATATGAGAGAATGTTTGAGGGTTACAATAATCTAAAGAATCAAAACGATGAGTAGACTTGTCATATTTACAACCAACTATGAGGCTCAGCTGAAAGCTAATGTGGAAAGTGGAGACACTTCTGCATACAATGGAAATGAGTTTGTTTACGACGAGAAGCAGACACACCCCACGCTGTTTACTGTAGATGATGATATATGCGACAGGATGTACAGTGACAGCTCTCATGAATATGAGGATGCAATTATTCTCTATGAAGCATTGAAGGATGTACCAGATGTGATGGCTGCTGACCCTACTTTTTGGGTGTCACTATCTCATTCCGTATTCTTCCCCTATCTCAAGAAAAGATGGGGAAAGGGTAATATGCAATCTACAGTGCTCGGTCATTGGTTCTTCCAAAACGGTATGGTGCGTCATGGGCTTGGGGGCTTGTGGTGGACTGTGCGTTTGACGGTCAATGACAAATATGCAGACAAATATCGCCTTACTAAGGTTGCCTTTTGGAATTTCAGTTTTAGAACTACCTTTATGGGTCCTTCCATCTTCTTTCGTGTGAACAATGCTCGCACTGGCATTCTCAGCTATTTGGCTGACCATGAGGAGTTGAGAGAAGGTATGGAGAATAAGGGACGTTTCATTGCCACCTATTTCAATCGACTCGGTGCTACCAAGCAGCTTGCCGCTCTTCCCGAAGAGTATTTCTACAAGGAAATGGAAGATAATCTCGAAAACATGATTGCCTACAACCCTCGTGTTAAATCAGTTGAGGAGGAAGAATTAGGACAAGAGTACGAAAATGAAGTAAACGAAAATAAATAGGCATAACGGAGAAGAATAAAAAAGCGGCTTATAGGTCAATTCGGGTGTTTTTTTAGGGTTTTCTTAGGCATATACAAAATAGCATAATGCTGTATTTCAGCACCTTATCCATTGTAAAATCCAACGATAAGAGCTATTCAAAACCTTTGAACAGATATAACATGCTGTGATTCAACACATTTGATACCATTTCAGCTCCCGAATTGACCTATACGCCTATATTGCAGATGTTGTTATTTGAAGTTATAGTGCATTATAGGTGCATAAGAAAAGTGTTGTTTTTTTGCATTATATAGAATTATATAGAACAGTTCCGTGGTTTGGCGGGTTCCTGGTTATAAAAGGGTGATTTGTGGGAGGGTATCTACTTTACTTCCAAAAATTATCATTATCTTTGCAGATTGAAAACAAAATCAACACTAAATATATGAATATTCTCGAATTAAGCGAACAAGAAATTGTAAGACGCAACAGTTTGAACCGTCTGCGCGAGATGGGCATCGATGCCTATCCAGCAGAGGAATTTGTTGTCGATGCTTGGAGTGAGGAAGTCAAGGCCAACTTCAGCGACGACGAAGCCGAGCCTCGCCAAGTGCGCATGGCTGGCCGTGTGATGAGCCGCCGCATCATGGGTAAGGCTTCATTCATGGAATTGCAAGACTCTAAGGGCCGTATCCAAGTGTATGTAAACCGCGACGAACTCTGCCCCGACGAAGATAAAACCCTCTATAACGAAGTGTTTAAGAAGCTACTCGACATCGGCGACTTCGTGGGTGTGACCGGTTTTGTGTTCCGCACACAGACTGGCGAAATCAGTATTCACGCCAAGAGCCTCAAACTCCTGAGCAAGAGCCTCAAGCCACTGCCTATCGTGAAACAGAAAGACGGTGTGACTTACGACGCTTTCGACGACCCGGAACTCCGCTATCGCCAACGCTACGTTGACCTTATCGTGAACGACGGCGTGAAGGACACATTCCTCAAGCGTGCCACTATCGTGAAAACGCTCCGCAGCGTGCTCGACGAGGCTGGCTACACCGAAGTGGAAACCCCTACGCTGCAAGCCATCGCCGGCGGTGCAAGCGCACGCCCATTCATCACTCACTTCAATGCGCTCAACATTCCTATGTATATGCGTATTGCCACCGAACTCTACCTCAAGCGCCTTATCGTGGGCGGTTTTGAAGGTGTGTATGAAATAGGCAAGAACTTCCGCAACGAGGGTATGGACCGCAACCACAACCCTGAGTTCACCTGCATGGAACTCTACGTTCAATACAAGGACTACAACTGGATGATGAGCTTCACCGAACAGCTGCTTGAGAAAATCTGCGTGGCTGTGAACGGCTCCACCGACGTGACCATCAACGGCAAAACCGTCAGCTTCAAGGCTCCATATCGCCGTCTGCCTATCCTCGACGCTATCAAGGAAAAGACTGGCTACGACCTCAACGGCATGAGCGAAGACGAGATTCGCGAAGTGTGCAAGAAACTCGAAATGGAAATCGACGACACTATGGGTAAAGGCAAGCTCATCGACGAGATTTTCGGTGAATTCTGCGAAGGCACCTTCATTCAGCCTACATTCATCACCGATTATCCTGTGGAAATGTCGCCACTCACCAAGATGCACCGCAGCAAGCCAGGCCTCACCGAGCGCTTCGAGTTGATGGTCAACGGCAAGGAACTTGCCAACGCTTACAGCGAACTTAACGACCCAATCGACCAGGAAGAACGCTTCATGGAGCAAATGCGACTTGCCGACAAGGGCGACGACGAGGCTATGATTATCGACCAAGACTTCTTGCGCGCGCTCCAATACGGTATGCCTCCTACAAGTGGTATCGGTATCGGTATCGACCGCTTGGTGATGCTCATGACTGCCCACAGCTATATCCAAGACGTGCTGCTCTTCCCTCAGATGCGTCCTGAAAAGGTGGCTAAGCGCGACAAGGAAGATGCTTATGTGGCACTTGGCGTGCCAGCAGAATGGGTTGCACCAATCCAAAAGGCAGGTTTCCTCACCGTAGAGGCACTCGGAAAACTCGACCGTCCAGGCAAACTCTTCCAAGACCTCCTCGACATTAACAAGAAATACAAACTCGGTTTGAAGGTTCCTGTAGTCGACGAAGTTAAGGCATGGGTAGAGGCAGCCGCAGCCACCCTCCCAGCAGAGCCAGCAGAACCAGCAGAATAATCCACACACCACACAATACACCAAGTGGGCACCGCAACCGCAGTGCCCACTTATTTTTTCCCAAATCGGCCATTAGGGCTTGTGTCACATCCTAATGACCGATTTGGGTTTACATCTATTCCTTACTTATGGTTCAGTGGAAAATTTGTGGGGATAAATTATGCATTGTTGCCGCATCGTGAATGAAATCAAAAACAAAAACATAAAAAACAGCCTTGGAGCAATGTGGAATGCTTCGCAT
>OIYV01000809.1_pt1 | contig 16309 bp, 14 predicted proteins | sample 1588251 | NCBI WGS metagenome assembly OIYV01 (sample SAMN03283282) | human gut metagenome | biome: human-associated habitat; material: feces | host: Homo sapiens | place: Peru | collected 2012
ACTGAAATAATGGTAAATGGTCCGGATGATATATATGTAGAAATAGATGGCCAAGTAGTTAAAGATACTTCGGTATCATTTATTAATAATGAACATATTATAAGAACAATACAAAGAATGATTCAACCACTTGGAAGAACAATAGATATATCTACTCCTATGGTTGATTCTAGATTAAAAGATGGTTCGAGAATAAATGCAATTATTCCACCACTTTCATTAAAAGGTCCAGTTTTAACTATTCGTAAGTTTAAAGATAATTTAAATACTATAGATGATTTGATTAGAAATGGTACTCTTACTCCATATATGGCAAGATTTTTGGAGGCATGTGTAAAAGCAAAATTAAATATTTTAATATGTGGGGGAACTGGTTCTGGTAAAACAACAGTTTTAAATGTTTTGTCTTCATTCATTGATAGTGATGAAAGAATTATAACAATTGAAGATGCTGCGGAGCTTCATTTGAGACAAAATCATGTAATTAGTCTAGAAACTAGAAATATGAACTATGAAAAAGAAGGGGAAATAACTATTCGTGATTTAGTAAGAAATTCTCTTCGTATGAGACCAGACCGTATTATAGTTGGAGAAGTCCGTGGTAAAGAGGCATTTGATATGCTTCAAGCAATGAATACCGGACATGATGGCTCTTTATCAACGCTTCATGCAAATGGAACATTAGATGCTTTAAATAGGCTGGAAACAATGGTATTAATGAGTGGTATTGAAATACCGATAAGTGCTATTAGAGAGTATATTGAAAAAGCTATTAATATAGTTATATATATTGAAAGATTATCTGATGGAAAAAGAAAGATAACTTCTATTTGTGAAGTTTCGGGTTTAAAAGATGGAGAAATTAAATTAAGAGAAATCTTTGCATTTAAACAAAAGGGTTTAACTTCAAATGGTGAAGTAGATGGTGCTTTTGTGTTATATAAATATATACCTAAAGTATATGCAAAAATTAAAAGCAAAGGTATTACAAGTATAGATGATATATTTGAAAATTTAAGAAAGTAAAAATAAGAAGGTGATGATATGAATTATTTAAGTGTTACTATTCAAATAATAATGATAATTATTTTAGTTGTTATCACCTTCTTGTTATATCGTTTTTCTCTTGCAAGTAGTAAGGAAAAAAGAATTAATCGTTTTGCTATAGAGGCTTTAAGTGAAAAGCAAGTATCTATAATTGATAGATTAGAACAATTAATGGATAAAATAATAAGAGCAATGTCTAAGTATTTAGAGGAACATAAAATATTTAAACGCTATCATAAAAAATTTGAAAAATACTTAGGGTTAACTGATAAAGATAGAACTAGTTATGATTATATATCAATTAAAATATTAATAAGCATTTTTACTAGTGTATTAACTATTGTATCTGATGCACTTAGGTTTAAAAGTGTTTCATTTTTTCAAGTTTTTGGTTCTTTTTTACTAGGATTTTTTGCTTTAGATGTTATTCTTATAGTTAGACAAAGAAAATTAAAGAAGGATACTAGTAATGATTTATTAAAAGCAGTTATTATAATGAATAATGCTTTTAAATCTGGAAGAAGTATTATGCAAGCAATTGAACTTGTTTCTACTGAATTAGATGGTGCAATTGCAAATGAATTTAGAAAAATATATATAGATTTAAGCTATGGTTTAGACTTAGAAGTAGTATTTGAACGTTTTTCTAAGAGATTACCATACCAAGAAGTAGAATATATGGCTTCATCATTAATAATATTAAATAAAACAGGTGGTAATGTAGTAAAAGTATTTTCTTCAATTGAAAGAAGTCTTATTGAAAGAAAACGATTAAATGATGAATTAAATTCTGCTCTTGCTATGTCAAATTTTGTATTTAAAGTATTAGCAATTATGCCATTTTTTATATTTATAGTTATTTATTTATTTAATAATAGTTATTTTAAGCCATTATTTAGTAATGTTTATGGGAAAATAATAATAATAGTTATATTATTACTTTATATATTATATATCTTTATAGTTAAGAAGATAACAAAATTGAAAGAGTGATACTATGGAAAAGAAGAAATTTGATTTGAGTTCTAAAATTTATAGTACAAATAGCATTAAAAGAGTAGAAAAAAAGATTAAATTACTTGGAGTAACTAATACTTATAGTGCTGGTAATTTACTAAATATTAGATTACTTACTTCAATTATTATGTTTTTTGTGTTATTATATTTTTTGAACCTTGGCTATATAGTCGCACCAATAGTAACTTTTATCTATTATGTTAGTTTTTTCCCACTATTAATAGGCACTAAAATCAAGAAAAGGGAAAAACGTTTGGAAAAAGATTCTTTATATTTCTTTGAAATACTTGCTTTATCACTTGAAGCAGGTAGGAGTATAAAGACTGCTATTGAAGTTACTACTGCCAATGTAAATTCAGAACTGTCTTTAGAGTTTGAAAAGCTTTTAAAAGATATGATGTTTGGCAAAAGTTTAGATGAAGCTTTAGATGATTTAAATAGTAGAATACCATCTGATGCTATTAATAATATTATTCTAAATATAAGACAATCTAATATATTTGGTAATAATATTTTAGAAACAGTATATAGTGAAGTTGAGTATATAAGAGAAAAGAGAATACTAGATGCTAAAGCACAAATAAGTAAGATGCCAGTTAAAATAAGTGTAGTATCAGTAATATTTTTTATACCATTATTACTATTATTATTACTTGGTCCAATTATTATAGAATTATTAGGTTAGGAGGGTTAATATGAGTGGACATTCAAAATGGGCAACAATTAAAAGAAAGAAAGGTGCAATTGATGCTGAAAGAAGTAAAATATTTCAAAAGTTAAATAAAGAAATATATGTAGCAGCAAAAAGTGGAGATAAGTCATTAGAGAATAATCCTACACTTCGTATGGTTGTAGAAAAAGCTAAGGCACAAAATATGCCAAAAGATAGAATACAGGCTGCTATTGATAAAGCACACAATAGTAGTGCTAATGAGAACTATGAATTTGTAAGATATGAAGGTTATGCAAGTGGTGGAGTTGCAATTATGGTTGATGCTTTAACTGATAATAAAAATAGAACAGCAAGTGATGTAAGAAGTACTTTTACTAAGCGTGGTGGTAACTTGGGTACTGATGGTTCAGTAAGTTATTTATTTGAAAGAAAAGGAATAATTATTGTACCTAATACTTATGATGAAGATACTCTAATGAATATTGCGCTTCTTAATGATGCATTAGATTTTGTAGTAAGTGATGATGCATATGAAATTTATACTACATTTGAAAACTTTATTAATATGAATAAAGCTTTAGAAGAAAATGGTATAACAGAGTTTATTATGAATGAAACAAGATATATACCTACAAATTATATAAGTTTAGATGATGAGAAAAAAGAAAAAGTATATAATTTAATTGACACTTTAGAAGATTTAGATGATGTTCAAAATGTATATCATAATATGGAGGAATAAATGTTTAGTAGAGAAAAATTTCTAACACATGTTTTAGGAGAAAATGCTCTTAAAGCGATAGAAAAGTCATTAGAGTTAATTGATGTAAAAGATTGGAGTATTTATAATGTAAGTGATTACTTAAAAGGTAGTCCTTCTGGAAATTTTATATTAAATGATGAGGTATCACTTCACTTTGAACGTAATTTAACACGTACAGATGATAATGGTTTTTATATGCAAATGGATTTTCCTAATGGTATTATAAATATGTATTTTAGAAATGGTCAGGATTTGCATTTTTATGAATATAAGGAATTATTATTGAGCGAAGGTTTATTGCACTTTGAGTATTATAAAGGAAATAGATTAACAGAATATTATGATAAAAAAACTTGTGATTTGGGTAATATAACTGAAAAATCTAATTTAGATGTTTTAAAAGATGAGGGTTTTTCTCCAGATTATGCTGAATGTAAAAATAGGGTTTTAGGTAAATATAAATTAGAACCATTCTTAGAACAATTAAATAATTTAAAAACATTAAGACAAAGTATAAATGTGCCCCCAAGTAAAGGAAGAAAATAATGCAATTTGAGCGTTTTAAAGCTTTGGTAGGGGAAGAGGGTTTTAGTAAAATACAAAGTAAAAAAATATTAATAATTGGTTTAGGTGGCGTTGGTTCTTATGTAACTGAAGCTTTAATAAGAAGCGGTATTATTAATATAACTATTGTGGATTATGATATAATTGATATTACTAATTTAAATAGGCAAATAATGACCAATTTAAATAATATAGGCAATAAAAAAGTAGATGAAATAGAAAAAAGAATACTTGGTATTAATGAGGATGTTAAAGTAACTAAAATAGATAAATTTATTGATAGTTCTAATATAGATATTATAACTAATAATTATGATTATGTAATTGATTGTTGTGATAGTATTAATACTAAAAAAGATATTATTAAAACTTGTTTGGATAAAAAAATTAAATTTATTACTTCAATGGGAACTGCTAAAAAAATGGACCCTTCTAAATTAGAAATAATAGATTTAAGAAAGACTAGTTATGACCCTTTAGCAAAAAAATTAAGAAAGTGGGTTAATGATAATAATATAAAAGGAAAGATAGTAACAGTGTGTTCGACTGAAGTACCGAAAAAAACAAGTAATGATGTTTTGGGTAGTACTTCGTTTGTACCATCAAGTGCAGGACTTTTAATTGCTAGTTATATTATTAATGATATTATAAAAAGTATGTAGGTGATATATTTGGTACTTGAAAAAGTACTTTTTTTTATTATTTAATAATTAATTTATAGAAATAATTATAATGATATGGTATAATATGCAACTTGATGCAATATGGGTAGTTTTTGGTGGAATAAAGATAAACCCTAAAGGTGGTAAAGTAATTTGCATTACGCCAGAACAATTAGATAGATTATATTCATATGAAATTGGAAGTAAAACTAAAGGTAAATCAAGATAATTAATATTTGGAAAGATAGAAGTAATTATATATACTAATAAATTTTAATATAAAAGAATAAGACTTAATTAATCTTATTCTTTTTGTAATTGTTTATTTTTTCATATATATCTTTTAATGATTTTTCATATTTTGATGTTTCTTTGGGGATATAGTATTTTTCATTTATTAGACCACTTGGTAGGTATGTTTGATTAACTATAGAACCTTTATAGTTATGGGGATAGAGGTAACCGTTATAGGGGCTTTTTAGATAACTTGGCATTTCTCCAATGGATTTAGTGTTTATATCATTTATTGCTTTATCTATTGCTAAGTATGCGGTATTAGATTTTGGTGATAGTGCCATTTCTATTACAATATTAGAGAGTATTATTCTAGCTTCTGGTAATCCAACTCTTTCACTAGCGTTTATAGCACTGTTAAGTTTTGGTCCAAGAGTAGGGTTAGCTAGTCCAATATCTTCATAACATATTACTGATAATCTTCTGTAAATACTATCTAAATCTTCTGCTAGTAGTAGTCTAGCTAAGTAGTGAAGTGAAGCATCGACATCGCTTCCTCTTATTGATTTTTGAAGTCCACTTAATACATCATAATGACCATCTTCATTTTTATCAATAAAGAAACTTGGTTTATTGCTTATTTGTTTTATAATATCTATATCTACAATATGTTCTTTGTTAAAATAATAAGATACTTCTAGTAAATTATAGGCATATCTTAAATCTGATTTTGATGTAGCTGCTATAAATTTTAATGTTTTATTATCTATTTTAATGTCTTTTATGTCTTCATGTTTAATGGCTTTTTTTAAGCCTTTTAATATATCATTTTCATTTAATGGTTCAAGTTTAAATATTTGACATCTACTTCTTATAGCAGGATTAATTCTATGATAGGGATTACTTGTAGTAAGTCCAATTAAAGTAATTAAACCACTTTCTAAGCATGGTAATAGTATATCTTGTTTATCTTTGTTTAATCTATGTATTTCATCTAATACTAAAATCATACCACCATATATTTTTGCTTCTTCTATTACGGTGTCTAAATCTTTTTTATTGTTAATGGTGGCATTTAAAAAGCGATAATCGCATCCTAAGTCATTAACAATGGCATTAGCAATGGAGGTTTTTCCTATGCCTGGTTCTCCATAAAGTATAATGGAAAACATTTTTTTATTTTTAACTAGATTACTAATTATTTTGTTATTACCAATTAAGTGTTCTTGTCCTAGTACATCTTTTAATGTTTTAGGTGCAAGTTTAAGTGCTAGTGGTTTATCCATATATATCACATCCATCATTATTATATCATGTATAATGTTGAGCATAAAGATTTCTAGTTTAAAATTTTAATTTCTTTAGGTTTTTTGTTATTATAAAAATATCTATATTAAGTTTAAACTTTTAAAAAAGACCTGAGTCTTAGAGATTATCTAAAGCAACAGAGTCTTTTATTTTTTTGGGTTTCTTTTGTTTGTCTTTTTTATTTTTATTTTTAGTTTTTACTGAGCATGCTACTATGGCAAGTATTCCTAAGAATAATCCGGCAGAGCCAATTATTAAAATGAATTTTTTGTATTGATTTATTTCATTTTCATATACTTCTTTTATTTCATCTGTATATTTTTGAACAGTGTTTTCATCTTCTTCATATGTATACCAATTAGTAAGTGATGTTTCTAAGTTGGTTCCATATATTAGTGTATATTTTGAGTCTTTATTAATTTTGTATCCGGTAACTTCAATGTCTCCTATTTTGATAGTGGTTTTAATATATTTATCAATATTTTTATTTGGTTCTAGAATTAATAATTTAATATTATTAAAAGTTATTTCACTATATGGTTTGTATGTATTAGTATCTTTATCGTATATATATAGATTGATGTTTCCATCACTATCTTTAAGACCTATTAGTGTAAGATTTGTAGAGCTATTATAGAATGCTGGTATTTCTTCATTATCAATTGTAATTTTAGTACTTTGATAATTTGATGGTTTAGTTAAGATGCTTTCTCTTTTTACAACAGTATAATTTTTATCATTTATTTTTACATTAATAGGGTTGTTATCTTTAACTGTAACAATAATAGTATAAGTTTTTTTTGTTCCTTTTTCGCTAGTGACAACAATATTAATTTTATTTTCTCCTTCTGAAACTTTTATTTTTCCGGTACCATTTATTTTTGCTTTTGAATCTTCTAAAGTAGCGTTTACAGTGATTTCTTCAACTTTTTCTTCTACTTCTAATTTGTATTCTAGGGTATCTTTATTAAAGTTAGGACTTATTTTGTATCCGGCAACTTCTAAAGTTTTTAAATTATTGTTAGTAGAGTATGTAATTGGTTTAGTAGTAGTTTCTTCTTTTATTCCAGTAATAGTAACAGGACTAACAGTAGTTTTCATTTCGTCTTCTCCTGCAAAAGTACGCATTGCGTATGATTTGACAGTAACTTTTGATGACCCAGTATTTAGAACTTTAAATTTATATGTTCTTTTTAGTTGTTTAGTGCTAGAACTAGGTGCAACATCTAGGACACCAATATCTCCTTCTATGAGTTTTAATTTTGAGCTATCATAACTTATGGTGTATTCACAAGTACCGATAGCAGTACTACTTTTACAATATACTGTAACTGTAGTAGTATTACCAATTTTAACATTTTTACTTGATGCATATATATCAATTGTACCATTTGCGGCATTTACTTTAAGAACTGGGAATAAGAGTAGTAAAGTAAGTACTAAATATTTAAGTTTTTTCATCTAATTACCTCCTTATTTAATCTTTATATAACCGAGTATGTGTTTTTGGACTCTTAATAAATCAAGTGAATTTATTTTATCGTCGTAACTTACATCTGCAGCATCTTTGTATTCATTTTTTAATGTACTGTATTTTAGGATATGTTTTTGGACTCTTAATAGGTCTATACTATTTATTTTACCATCTCCATTAACGTCTCCTTTTATGACAATTGTGTAACTTTGTTTATCTGTGCCACTTACTATAGTAATAATATCACCAGTAGCAAGGTTATCTTCTTTTGAGTTGTTTTTATTATCTGTTATAGTGACTTTTGCGCTTGGATAGGATTTATTAATTGTATTTTTTATATCTCCAGCAGTGGTAAGTACTGCAATGTTAGTTAAGTATCCATTTGATAGTTTAAAATCCATATTATTTATTATTTCACTAACTTTTATATCTTTGTCTGTGGTTTTCTTTTTAATTATTGTGACATTATAAGTTTTGGTTGTTCCTACTTCGCTGGTAACAGTAATATTAACGGTTGTTTCGTCTTTTTCTAGTTTAATATTACCAGTTCCTTTAATAGTTGATTTATTACTTTTTGCAGTTGCTGTAATTATTACTTCTTTGGTATCATCTGTAACATAATAATCGTATGTTAAGACGTCACTATCAAAGCCATTTACTAAGGTATTATTTATTTTTAAACTAGATAAGTCGTTGTTTGTATTTCCAACAGGTGGGTGAGAGGTGTATTCATCTGGGGTATTAGTGTATACAGGAATAGAGAATGTCCATCCTACGTCAAGTAAGTTTGCATTTTGATATGCATAATATATGGATAGGCTTTCACTAGCTGGTGCGATTATATTTGTCATATATTGATTAGTATATGCAGTTGAAGAGGCAGAATCTTTTGTGTTAAACTTTTGATAATATAAAGTATCTTGTCCTCCGCCTACATATCTTTTTGTAATAAATTGTGCACCGTATTTAATAGCTTTTTCTCTTGTGTTCCAAGGTGTTCCATCGTAATTATCTACGATACCTGCTGCTACGGCTAAGCCTCTTGTAACAGCGCTTTTAGTAACACTATCTTGATAGGCACCAATATTATAATAATTGTAGTATCCTTTTAAACTTTTACCATTATATGTTAAGTTTGATTTACCACTAACACCGTCATAATTTTCATTTGTTCCTCCTTCTTGTTTAACTCTTGCTGCTAAAAGTACGGGACTAATTTTATAGGTTTCAGCGGCTTCTAGGAAGTATTTTATATAATCTTCATCGCCATTTGCTAAATAGGTTCCACTAAATAAAGTTTCTAATACGCTTCTTGTATGATTTTGTTTGTCATATGATTGAAGTAAGAATGCAAAAATATTTTTTTCATTTAAGTAATTTCTAGGGTCAATATAAAATGCAGTCATTGCACTAGAAGCTGTATACCAGTTAGGATTTTCTTTTAAAGTATTATTTAATCTATATACTGCGTAAGTTGATTGGGTATAGTTTTTACCTGTTTCTTTATCTACTACTGTATTAAATTTTTTTGTACTTTTTTCTGCTTTGAAATTCCAATTTGGATGAAGACTATGTAAATAACTTAAATAGGGGATATAACTATCTGGAAAGCCTTCTGCTTTAAGTTTTTTTGCATATTCAGTATCTGTTTTGGTTATTTTGCTATAATCATCTACTAATCTAGCACATACATATCCAGTTTTATTATTATAATAGGATATTTTATACCAACCAGTTGTGCATGAAGAACTTTTGTTAGTAGGACCAGATAATATTTTAACATCAGTACCTAAGTATATAACTTCAATAGAACTTGCATTTATGGAAGCACTTGTTCTTACTGTGGCATAGTTTTCATTAATTCTTGTGGACCAGGATTTTGTTGTATAATAGTTACCATCAGAAGATATTTTATAGTCACTATTAATTCCGCCAGTAGCTTCTTCTGTTTCAGTAATTTTTATACAGTTGCTACATACATAATAACCGCTTTTTCCATTATAATAAGCTTCAACCCATCCTTTAGAACAGTTACTATCCCCAGTATTATATAGTTTATTGCTTACTAATTGTATGGTTTTTTTATAACTAATGAGAGTTTTATAACTGTAATTAGTACCGGGTCCTGTTCTTATATAAACTCCATCTTTATCTGTAACAGTTGCAGTATAACTATTTGCATTAACATCTAATATATAGAAACTAAATATAAAAATGAATATTAATAGTTTAATATTTTTTTTCATAGTGCACCTCTTATTATCTATATTTATATAAATATTATATCAATTTTTTAGGAGAACTCCTAGTATTTGACAAAAAAAATAAAATATTTTACATATATTTGTCTAACATAATTCATAAAATTTATTAAAAGTACTTGAAAAGATAAAAAATATAAGATAAAATATTAGATGTCTATGGGACTATAGCCAAGTGGTAAGGCATGGGTCTGCAAAACCTTGAGCACCAGTTCAAATCTGGTTAGTCCCTCCAAATAGAATATAATCCCTTATAAAATAAGGGTTTTTTTATGTTTTTTAAAAATTGTGTGTGAATTAATATTAGTTTTAATAATATTTAAATATCTTGTTGTAAAATTTTAAATTTATGATATACTTTTATTAGAATTGGAGGATTATTTTATGAAAATTAAAAAGATATTATTTACTTTAATATTATTTTTTACATGTTTTTTAAGTGTAAATGCTAAGAATAAAATATCTAATATTTCTATGTCTATTTATTTAGATAAAGATGGTACGGCATTTATTACTGAAAAATGGGATGTAAAAGGTAGTGATGGTACAGAATGGTATAAAGGGTTAGGTAATTTAGGAAATTCAGTACTATCTGATTTTAAAGTTTCAATGGATGGAACTGATTTGACTTATAAAACATGGGATATTAATGAATCATTAAGTGAAAAAAAAGGTTATTATGGTATTAATTATAGTAGTAATGGACCTGAATTATGTTTTGGAAAATATGACTATAAGAAACATACTTTTGTATTAAATTATAAGTTAACAAATTATATAATTAATACAGAAGATAGTCAAGTTTTATATTGGACTTTAATTGATAGGTTATCAGGTGTTGATTTTGAAAAGTTCGATGTAACAGTAACTAGTTATTATTCTTTTCCAGATACATTAGATGTTTGGGGTTATGGTTATAAAGGATATGCTTATGTAAAAGATGGTAAGATAAGTATGTCTACTGAGGAAAATAGTGATATGAATGATAGTTATGTTGTTTTGCTTGCTAAATTTCCTTTAGAAACATTTGATACAGATAATACAAGTAGTGATTTTTCAAAGTTTGATGATGTTTATCAAAGGGCTGAAGATGGAACATTTGATTATAATTATGATGATAGCAGTCCAAATATTTTATCAATAATTAAATTTATACTTTATGCAGGAGTTATTGGTTTTATTTTTGGAATGTCAATTTATTTTGCGGTATCAGGTGGATATGGTTATAAAGATAATAAAACTATTTCTAAGAAGAATACACCATTTTTTAGAGATATACCTTGTAATAAAGATATTTATTATGCAAATACTTTAATTAAACTAAATAAATTTGGATATAAAGAGACAAATATTTTGGGAGCAATATTATTAAAATGGGTAAGAGAAGATAAGATAGGTTTTTCTTCTACTGTTAAAGGTATTTTGAAGAAAGAAGAAGGTATAATAGATTTAACAAAATCACCATCATTTGATAATGAAAAGGAAGAAAAATTATTTAACATGATGTATGAGGCTAGTAAAGATGGATATTTAGAGAAGAAAGAATTTGAGAAATGGGCAAGAACTCATTATGACCGTTTTCTTAGTTTGTTTAATTCGATAGAAAGTGCAAAAGAAAATGAATTAAGAAAAAGTGGGGAAATTTATCGAAGAAAAAATAAACAAGAATGTAAGAAGAGAAATGTATTAAGTGATAAGATTTATGAGGATAGTAAACAATTATTTGGATTAAAACTTTATTTAAATGAGTTTACTTCAATGAATACTAAAGAAGTAATGGAAGTAAAATTATGGGATGAGTATTTAATGTTTGCTTATTTATTTGGAATTGCTGACAAGGTTGCGAAACAACTTAAAAATATGTATCCTGAATTAATAGAACAATCTGATTTTGATTATGGAACATTTATTTTATTAAACAATATATCTAATAGTACTGTTTATGCTGCAACTAGTGCAAGGGCAGCAGCAGAAAATTATTCTTCAGGTGGAGGCGGGTTCTCATCTGGCGGAGGTGGCGGTGGTTCCTTCGGCGGTGGAGGCGGAGGCGGAAGCCGTTAATACTATATAAAAATGATAAGAACTATAGATTTGTAAGAAATTTAAAATTTGCTTACAATCCATAGTTTTTTTGTTATAAATTGTAAAGTTTTTTATAAAATATTAGAGGTATACTTAATATTTTTGTGTTCCTAGTGTTATTGATTAAATTAGTTCAATTTAAAAATTGCTCAAGAAGCAAAAAAAGAAAGGTTTTTATTGTTTACCTTTCTTTAATTTATTTTTTTAAAACTTTGCTAATAGGTTGAGCTTTTAGTTCTTCTTGATATTTTGCAAGTTTATAATAGTTATTTACAAAGTACAATTATTTCACTATTTGTTTTAGTTACTAGGTAATTATTGTTGGTTTTTATGTATTCTTTTATATGTTATAGTATTATTCAAGTTTTTAGTATTAAGCTGGAATGCTATGGGTAAGTAATATGATAAGATAAGCACTGAAATTGGTAAAGAAATGGTAATTTAGGCAATTTTTTAAGGAAATTTTATGTTAAGTATTGTCAATTAATAATATTTATGATATTATTATATTGCTTGTTTGATTTATGGCGATGTAGCTCAGCTGGCTAGAGCGACTGGTTCATACCCAGTAGGTCGGGGGTTCGATTCCCTCCGTCGCTACCATTAAGTTTATTTCCCTTGTATATCAAGGGTTTTATTATGGAAGAATATTTTATTTTTTGTTATTATATGTAGTTTATTGAGGGTTTAAAAAATGAAAAAGTTTTTTTAATTATCTTGATAGTGATGATAATTTTTGTTATTATAATTGTGGTGGGAATGATGATATATTTAGATTATAGTGCTACTACAAAGGTAGATGAAAAAGTATTAAGTCGTTTTAGTGAAGTAGTAAATAGATATTATGCTAATCCAAACCAATTGCATTTTCAAGGAAAAGAAGCAAATAAAGTAGTTTGTGATGCAATCAAAAATATAGAAAAAGAACTTAATTTAAAAGATAAAGAGATAATTTTTACAAGTGGTGCAAGTGAAGCGAATAATACTGTAATAAAGGGTATTAAGACTAATAAACGACACATTATTACAACAGAATTTGAACATTCTAGTATTTTAAGTCCACTTTCATATTTACAAAAAGAAGGGTATAAAGTTTCATTTGTAAAGTTAAGAGAAAATGGAATAGTTGATTTAGATGATTTGGAAAATTTAATAACGGATGATACGTTTTTAGTGAGTATAAATGCTGTAAATTCTGAAATAGGTATAAGACAACCAATAGAAGAAATATCAAAGATAATTAAAAAACATCCTGGTGTTTTATTTCATAGTGATATGACTCAAATAATAGGTAAAGATAGTATTGATATAAATTCTGTGGATTTAGCAAGTTTTTCTGCACATAAAATATATTCTTTTAAGGGAATAGGGTGTTTAATTAAGAATAAAGATATAAAATTAGTACCATTAATTCATGGGGGTAAAAGTACGACAATCTATAGAAGTGGTACTCCGAGCACGGAACTAATTGATAGTATTAGTACAGCTTTAACAGTTATAAATGAAGGAAAACAGGAGAAGTATAATCATGTTAAAGAATTAAATAATTATATTAGAAATCATATAAAAAAATATGACAATATAATAGTAAATAGTAATGATAGATGTGTTCCTCATATATTGAATATTAGTATTTTAGGGAAAGATGCTACTGCAACTTTAGAGTATTTTTCTTTTCATAATATTATGATTTCTACTAGAAGTGCTTGTTCAAGTGCTAGTGATATGTCTTATGCTGTTTATAAACTAACCAACAGAAGTGATTTAGCGCGTTCTTCTGTAAGGATAAGTTTATCTTATAAAACAAGCTTATCTGAAGTTGATGAGTTTTTAAAAGTATTGGATAATTATATGGAGGAAAAAAGTGAAGATAATTAAAATTACATCTTTAGGTTGTCCATCATGTATTATTATGAATGGTATTTTAGATGAAGTTTCTAAAGATTATAAAATTGATGTTCTTGAATATGATTATGATTTTGATGATATAGAAAAGTATAATGTAGGAAAAACTCTTCCGGTATTAATTTTTATAAATGATGACAAGGAAATTGCAAGATTAATAGGAGAACAATCGAAAGAAAAAATAATAGAGATAATAGGTGACTGATGTGAAAAAAGTAGTAATGTTTTTAATGATGTTTTTAATACTTTTTCCTTCTACTATATTTGCAAAAGAGGACAAAGAGATAAATTTATATTTGTTTTATGGTAATGGTTGTCCACATTGTAAAAGTGAAGAAGAATTTTTGGATGAATATTTAGAGGGAAAAGATAATATTAAGTTATATACTTATGAGGTATGGTATAACAAGAAAAATAGTAAATTGATGAAAGAAGTTTCTAAAGAATTAGGTGTTGACATTATTGGAATTCCATATTTAATAATTGGAGAAAATGTAATACAAGGTTTTATGGAAAATTCTACAGAAAAAGAGATAAAAGAGTATATTAATTATTGTCTTAATAATGATTATACTGATAAAGCAGGAATGGTAATAGGTGTAGCTAAAGATAGCAAAGATAATAATGATAATACTTCAAATAATGATGATGCTAGTAGTGGTGATAATAAAGGTAATACTTTTAATGATGAAAATAAGAAATGGGAAGTGCCAATACTTGGAGAAATAACTGCTAAAGATGTATCTCTTCCTGTTTTAGCAATTGTGATAGGACTTGTTGATGGTTTTAATCCATGTGCTATGTGGATATTATTATTTTTAATTAGTATGCTTATTGGGACTAAAGATAAAAAGAAGATGTGGATATTAGGATTTGTTTTTATAGGTACTTCTGGACTTATATATTTTCTATTTATGATATCTTGGCTTAATTTAGCAATGTTTATGAACCAAATAACTACAATTAAGTTTATTATTTCGGCATTTGCACTTGCTTTTGGAATAATAAATGTTATAAGATATTTTAAACTAAGAAAAGAACCTGTCGGATGTGACGTTACTAATCCTAAAATGAGAAAGAAAATTACAACAAGGATAAAAAATAGTGTTTTAAATAACAAGTTTATTATTTCTATATTAGGAATTATGATTTTAGCGGCTTTAGTAAATATAGTTGAACTTTTATGTTCTTTAGGGTTGCCTGTTGTGTTTACTGAAATATTATCAATTAATAATTTATCTAAGGGTGCATATATTGCATATTTATTAGTGTATGTTTTATTCTTTTTGATTGATGATATAATTGTATTTATAATAGCGATGAAAACTTTAAAAATAAGTGTAATTTCAAATAAGTATGGTAAATATTCTCATTTAATTGGTGGGGTTCTTATGATAATAATTGCAATTCTTATGATTTTTAAACCTGAGTGGTTGATGTTTAATTTTTAAAAGGACGAAAGTCTTTTGTTCTTTACTGATTATATGTGTATTTAACTGTAAATATTGTCTTTTTGAATTTGTTTTTTCTAAAATATTTGACAAAATGTGAATAATATGGTATAATTTAGTCACTTACTTAGAAGATTACCACAAAGTATTAAGGGGGGTAGGTAATATGGAAAGTAGAAGATGTAATTATCATTTTGAATATGTTAATGAAAATGAGTTTAGGAAAAAAGAAAGGTCCGTTAGAAAATATAATATGCTTGCATATAAAAAGTTAACTTTCGAGTATTATCCTAAATTAAGAGAAGGTGAATTTTTAGGTAAATTAGTTTCTTTATCAGATGATAAGAATACTATGAACTATGAATTGAAATTACCAACAGATGCTTTATTTTCGAAAGTTCATGGTGATGTTACCTTACATTATACAGTTTATAACGATAGTCATGTTGTACTTCTTACTAATATAACACCAGAAGCAATTTTATCTGAAGGACATAGAAGTGAACTTGGAACATATAAAGGTGTAATGATATCAAAAACGAATGCTGAAAAAGATATGTTCAAAGTAAATCTATTAAATGCTTTAAACCAAAAATAAAATGTTTTTGGTTTTTTTATATATTTTAGCAAAAAAGTATTGATTTTTTAAACTTATTTTGATAGAATTAATATTGCAATGAGAAATTGCTATATTATGGACCCTTAACTCAATTGGTTAGAGTACCCGGCTCATAACCGGTCGGTTGTAGGTTCGAGTCCTACAGGGTCCACCATTTTATTTATGCGGGTATGGCGGAATTGGCAGACGCACTAGACTTAGGATCTAGCGGAGTGATCCATGGGGGTTCAAGTCCCTTTACCCGCACCA
>OIYV01000810.1_pt1 | contig 16302 bp, 17 predicted proteins | sample 1588251 | NCBI WGS metagenome assembly OIYV01 (sample SAMN03283282) | human gut metagenome | biome: human-associated habitat; material: feces | host: Homo sapiens | place: Peru | collected 2012
CGGGGCGGCTGTGTTTGCTCATGCCTGACCTGCATATCCCCGCGCGGGCAATGCGTTTTAATTTGCAAAACGAATTACGGGCAGTCCCGAACGGGATTGCCTATTTTGAAATTCAGCTCGGAAAAAGACCGATGTGCAGCGGATGTAAAAGTATTTTGACACGGATTTCGGGGGATGTCAAAGCCTGTTGATAGACGAAAAAGGGTGTCATGGCTATGATAAAGGCGCAAGGAGGCGAGGTAACATGGAACATGATATAGGAAGCAAGATTCAGGCAGCCAGGCTTGAGAAAAGGCTGACGCAGGAACAGGTAGCCGAGCTGCCGGGTGTCAGCCGTCAGACTATATCAAACTGGGAAAACGGCATATCATATCCCGATATCATCAGCGTCATTAAAATGAGCGAGTGTTACAACGTTTCTCTTGACTTTTTATTGAAGGGAAACCGAAACATGAACACCTATTACGACTATCTCGAGCAAAGTACAAACACCGTAAAGAGCAACATGAGTCGAAACAGGATAATCACCATCCTTGCATATCTGTTGATATGGGCGATCTCAATGACAGTGTTCTGGCTGTTTATGGATCCGGGCGATTCGATAGGCTACAGCCTGGTGTTTTTCTGGATAGTTCTGCCGATAACGACATTTGTCGTTTCCGTTGTTATCGGCAAAAATGATTTTTGGGGAAGACTGAAATGGGCATTCTGCGCTCTCTTTGGGGCGATGTACATGCTTTCCGAGTACGGCACGTTCGCAACGGCAAACAATATCGCCTTTAATAAGCTGGGTGTACCGTCATGGAGAATGCTCGTCGCGGGAACGATAATTTCTGCGGTCGGTATGCTTGTCGGCTCACTGTTTAACAGAAAAGGACGGAGGAATAAGAATGAGTAAACATAATTTAATGAGATACGGCTTGCCGCTGCTATGCATTTTACTTATAATATCGCTTGTCGCCTGCGGCACCGTCGCACCTGACGCGAAAATCGACTTCGGCAGTTCTTTGATCTATACCGAGGAGGATATGCGGGACGCGGTGGGGCGGATAAAGCAGCAGTTTGCTTTGATGGACGGCTGCGTGCTGCACAGCCTTTCATATTCCTCCGACGATTGCAACAGCGCGGAAAATATCGCATGGATGAATGACCTGAGAGGGTCGGACGACGGAGACGCTGAATTTACGCAGTGCATCATGTTTGAAAGCAGCTTTCGCTCACCGAAAAACGGCGGCGGAGCATGGGAAGCCGACGAAGAATACACATGGTCCTGGTGGCTTGCGCGCAGCGACGGCGGCAGCTGGCGCCTGATGACGTGGGGCTATTGCTGAGCATCGCCCGATGACCGCCGCAGCGCGAGACCGCATGCATTAATAGGGCAGTGACGGTTTGGTTGGGCGTTGCGCATCAACCGCACGGCGATGGCTCGGTTAGGCAGTACGCATCAACCGTACGGCGACGGTTTGGTTAGACGGTGCGCATCAACAGGACCGCGATGATTGCGGCGATGCGGTGATACCGTACGTTTTATGTAAATCGCGACAGCGTCACGGAGGAGGAAAAATGATAATTGAGACCGAGCGTCTGCTGCTCAGGGAAATGACCGAGGCTGACTTCGACGCGCTTTACAGAGTCCTCTCCGATTCGGATATAATGCAGCACTACCCGTATATATTTGATGAGGCGAGAGTGCGCGGTTGGATAGATAAAAATATCGAGAGATACAGAATCCTCGGCTTCGGACTGTGGGCGGTGTGCCTGAAGGAAACGGGCGAAATGATAGGCGACTGCGGGCTGACGATGCAGCTCATAAACGGCTCCGTAAAGCCCGAGATAGGCTATCACATAAGAAAAGACCGACAAAGAAACGGCTACGCAAAGGAAGCCGCTGCCGCGGTCAGGGATTGGAGCTTTGAGAATACGCCGTTCAACATCATCTATTCGTATATGAAGAGTACAAATATAGCCTCCCGCAAGACCGCCGCCTCATATGGCTTCCGTCAGGTCGATGAGTATACGGATGATGAGGGCGATATCACGGCGGTGTACGCTGTGTCGCGGGCAGAGCGAAAGCTTTAACGGTCGGCAGTCGGAGCTTTCTTTTCGGGGAGTGACCGAGATTTTTCGTGATAAAATGACTTGAAAGGGACGGTTGTATGCGCGTTGCAGTTGATCTTTCGGCTGCTTATCAGTCGGTTGATTCGGTGAAAATGCGGGCGGCAATGGTTTTCATATAATACGGACATATGTGAAATTTAGTTATAAAATATTTATAAAATTATGTCTGTATATTGACAAAATATAAAAAATATGCTATCATAACGACAGAAAAGATGTCCTAAAGTGTAAGTGCTTTTTATATGTCTACCCAATTGGAGTCTTAGTGATGTTGACGCATGGATATTGATTCTCTAAAATCTTTATCTTTGCGTTTTTTTCTTTAAGCCGCTTCGCATTCGTTTTCGGATTGCCGCTCCGCGTATACTTTGCTTTCGGTTAAGGGGCAACAATGCCGCATGGGATCGTTCGAATTACGGAATGTGATGGTAAATATAACGGTCGGTAACGACCGATAATGAGGTAAAATGTGGATAAGTACGATTTTCTTCAAAAAACGCTTGTTGCTTTCGGAAATGAGACTCGGCTGAGCTGCAGTCAGGCCGAGCTCGAAGAAACGGATGAATTGGCAAAAAAACATAAGGTGGATTCAATCGTAAAGTATGTTTATTCCGATCCGATGACGGAAAAAAATTGTTTGTTGAATAAGACGGATCACCTTTGCCGGTTGACCGACTGTGCCGGCGTTTTTTCAAAATGCGAAGACAGAGGGATACCGTATGCGGTTATTAAGGGAGCGTATCTTGAAAAAACGGCATATAAGAACAAAGGTGTCAGGAGTTCAAACGATCTGGATCTGCTGATAAGAAAACATGACTATAAAAAGGTCGCTGAGATATTGGTCTCCGAAGGCTTTATATGTATGTCGCTTGATTGGAAATCGAGAAAATATGTTGAGTGCACGGACAGAGCGAGACTGCTGTACAATCACCTTTATTCGCACCAATCGTGTTCCTTTTTCAAATACCGTGATGAGGACACATATACAAAAGTAGATATAAACTTCAGCATTACATGGGGTGAGGACCCCCGGGGAGCTTCAATGAGCGAAGATCTGCTGACGAAAATGGTAAGAAAGGCAGATTACGAGGGTATAACCTATAATGTACTTGAGCCTGCGGCGTTCTTGTTCCAAATATGTCTCCACTCATATAGGGATATGAATTCTGTTTTATTGCAGAAGCGCGAAAAGTATAAGCTCGCACGCTTGTGTGATGTTTATTATTATATAATCAATAAGGAAGAACCTGTTGATGTGTTATCTTTTGTTGAATTGGTAAAGCATTATTCATACGAGAAGCCGATATATTATATGCTGTATTACGCATCGGAATTTTTCGGTCCTAACGAATGGATGAATACCGCAGCCGAAGCGATAGAGCCTGATGATAAGAAATTTCTCAACGAATTCGGCTTGTCGGAAGGCGAGAAGAAGGTGTGGCCGATTGATTTCAGAGAACGTGTGCTGTCGGAAAAACTGTACGAGAAAATAGAATTTTTGATTGATGAAAACGATCGGCAAAAAATGAGCTCGATAGAAAATAACATGTAATATGCGGATGGCGGGTGCGTCCGCCTGTGCCGTTCAAATGCTCCGCTGTCCTGCACGTGATGCTTATTGTTTCTGAGGCGGACCGCGGACATGATTAAAATCAGCGAAAAAAACAGCTGAACCCGTAAAGGAGAACTGAGATGGAAAGAAATGATGTAGTAAAGGTTCTGACGGATATCGCAGAGAGCAATTTCGGTGATACGGATATTATGAGTTGCAAAGGCGATCTTATCGAAGCGGGCTTTGACTCGATGAATATTATTAATTACATTCTCATGGTCGAGGAGCGGTTCGGATTTGAATTTGACGATGATGACCTGATTATTGACAATTTCAGAACAATTGAAAAGATAGCCGATTACGTTCTCTCAAAAACAGAGCAGTAAATGAAATGAATAATATTGTTTACTGTGTTATCCGTTCGGAGCGGGTATTGTATGAGGCGCTATGCTCGATTCGTTCGCTGGCGGCAGTTTACAAAGAACAGTTTAATTCGTTATCTGTCACCGTTATAACCGATCTGCCGCAGTATCTTTTTGCGCCTCTGAGCGGCTATTCGAATGTGCGTATTGATGTGGTAGATTCACAAACATCGCAGGATTGGATTTCCGACTGCGGTGTCAACATGTTTAGAGTGAAGATATTGGCATTGATGTATTATGTCAACAAGTATAAGACCGATGTTTTATTTGTTGATTCGGATACATTGTTTGTTGATAGGTTGGAATATGTATTTGATTGCATAGACCGAGGCAACTTTGTGATGAACTTCAGATGCATGTCGTTGAAGGAAGTGATGGCGCGTTTTGGCGGGGTTGAGGCGGATTCGATAAATAATGATGATACTCGAATACGAGTCGCGCTTTACAAAAAACTATATGAACGCGGGGAGATTAACTCTTCTTTTTCTTCAAAAAACTATCGGGTTCCGAAAGACTTTGCACCGTATAATTCGGGGATAATCGGTTTTAAATACGCTGCAAGAGAGCTCTTGACCGATGTGCTTGATTTGTGTGATACGCTTTATCTCTCGGAAAGCTATGTTTGCTCGGAGGAATTTGCTTTTTCGCTGATATTTTATCTCACCGGGGCGGAAACGATACAGTGCAACAGGTGCGTTTACCACTATTTTTACGATAAGCGGACAAGGCTCTTGCTTTCCTGTATTTTGAATCTGTATGCACCGAGTGAGTGCATGACGGATTTGTTGTCGGAGCTTAAAATCGACAAGAGGGTATTTGACGTATTGACCTTAAAGGATGTTCCGTATTATATGTCGAATTATGTATCCGAATTACCGAAAATCGAAGAGCAGTCGTATCTGACCGAATTCAACAGCTTCAGATTTGATTTACCGAGCGTCAGAGCGCTTAACAGAAAGCTGAAGCAGCTTATGTAACTTGCCTCAGTGATTCCTTGACAATATGTCGAAATGAGAATTGAAAGACATGCTTATAACTGATTATTTACAAGCGAATGCAAGTGTGCGCGGCGACAAGAAAGCTATAGTATTTATCGGAAAGACGGTATCAGGTACAGCGATAAGAACTTCCGTAACGTGGAATGAATTCAATGATATGTCCGATAGGGTTGCGAAACTTATCAAACGCAGCGGGGCAAAAAAGGGTGATAAGGCAGCAATAGTCCTGCCGAATTGTTTGGAGTGGCTTCCGATATATCTTGGGATTCTTAAAGCGGGTGCCGTAGCTGTCCCGATTAACAGCAATAACAGTGCGGATGAAATCAAATATTGCCTTGAGTTATCCGACTGTGTGTGCGCGTTTTTTATGTATGGCGACGGTATTTCGGATGCGGCAGTCGAAGTAGGGTCTCTTACTTCTGTCTGGTACCTGGGTGAGGATGTGCCCGAGCACAAAAACGATCTCATGAAGTGCCTTGCGGAAATGCCCGTGACAGACTCTGATACGGAGATTAAGGAAACCGATGTGGCCGTGATATATTTTTCATCAGGAACAACAGGTAGGTCCAAGGCGGTTATGCTCTCGCATAAAGCCCTGTCTTGCGGGGCGGTTACCGAGCTGTCGCATCATATGCAGGAGCAAAGGGACAACTTTTTGTGTGTTGCTCCGTTCTATCACACGGGAGCAATGGTGCATTGGTTAGGCACTTTGGCTGTCGGCGGATGTGTTGTTGTGAATAATATTCGTTCGCCGAAAAAAATATCCGAGATTATTGAGAGTGAAAAAGTCGGTATCGCGTGGCTTGTGGTTCCGCAAATTCAAGACATTTTGGATCTGATAGATGAAGGCGTAATCAGAAAGGAATGTTTCGCCTCCATGCGATTGATGCATACAGGGGCTCAGCCTATTCCGCGGGAGCTTATGATGCGGTGGCGCAGTATGTTTCCCGCTATGTCGATAGACGTCAGCTACGGTCTTACTGAAGCTACCGGTCCCGGTTGCATTGACATGGGTATAGATACAATCGAAAAGCTTGGCTCGATCGGTAAGCTTGCCCGCGGGTGGGAGGCAATCGTAGTCGATTCCGAAGATAATAAACTTGAGCCCTATGCCGTCGGAGAATTATTTCTGAGAGGTCCGGGGGTAATGACGGGCTACTATAAGGATGCCGAAGCAACGGAACGCGTGTTGCGTGGCGGATGGCTCCATACGGGTGATATGGTATACAAAGATTGCGACGGTTATTATTATCTTGTTGATCGTAAAAAAGATGTAATTATCGTCGGAGGTGAGAATGTATATCCGGTGCAGCTCGAGAATTTTTTTAGGCAATTCGAATTCGTAAAGGATGCGGCTGTCATCGGCATTCCAAACCCGAGGATGGGTGAGAGTGTCGCGGTAATAATTGAATTAAAGAGCGGATATCGGTGCTCGAAGAGTGAAATTCGGAAACTGTGTTCGGAGCTTCCCGAGTACCAGAGACCACTCAGGATTTTGTTTGACGATATAATTCGTAATACAACGGGAAAGATAAACAGAGCGGCGATGCGTGCGCGGTATTTATCATCTCGTGAGAAAAAACAGTAGTTAGGGGATAACACATATGAAAAAAAGAAAAAATGTCAAGGCGCTGCACAATTTTCATATAGCCTTCGGCATCATGATAAAGATCTATCCCGAGAAATTTATCATGGAGCTGCTGCTTACGATATTCAACAACATCATCAGCTTTTTCTCATTTACGTATATCCTGAGATTTGTGGTAAACGGTCTGCAGACCGAGCGCCCCGTATCGCAGCTTATTGCATACGTAATGATTATGATGGTGCTGCAGGTCCTGATATCATCGGTCTCCATCGTATGCAATAACTATTTTGCCCCGATATTCAATAAGCGGTCGGAGTCGAGGATGAATGCGATAATCAACAAAAAATCGCTCGAGTCGGACATCGCGAACTATGAGGACCCGCAGATGTATGCGCTGTACGGTCGTGCGCTTTCGGGCGGAGTCGGCTCTATCGAAAAGGTCGGTACTACGATAACGAGCATCACGGGAATGGTCATAAATCTCGCGCTTTCCTCCTTCCTTATCGTGGCGATAGACCCAGTGCTGTTTGTGTTTGCGCTTATGCCGCTGCTCATAAACATCACAAACAAATACGTCTCCCGAAAGAGATATGAGTACGGCGTTATCTCCTCCGAGATAATGCGAAAGAACGGCTATACACAGCGCGTGTTCTATCAGAGCGAGTATGCAAAGGAGATGCGCCTGACGAATATTCACCGCGTAATGCTCAGGGATTTTCGCGAGTCGGTGGATGCGTTTGTACATCTGGCAAAGACTAAGGGCGTGAGGCTCGCACTCATGTTTTTCTTTTCGAATCTCGTATCCGCAAAGCTGCCCGTAGCTGGCGCGGAGATATATACGATATACAGGGCGCTTGTTTCAAAGACCGTTCTGATAGGCGACTGCCTTGTCGTATTCAGTGCCATAACAACGGTGTCGCGCATATTCAAGCGTGTGGAGCGTGAGGTGTCCGCGATATTCGATATCGGATACAGCTTTCAGGATTACCGCGACTTTATGTCCCGCGAGGAGAAGATAGAGACCTGCAAGAGCGGCGCGGCTGCATCGGGCGGGGATATCGAGCTGCGCGACGTTTCCTTCCGCTACGGCGGAGCGTCGGACGACAGTCTGCACGATATCGACCTGAAGCTCAGGCAGGGTGAAAAGCTCGCGATAGTCGGTCTGAATGGCGCGGGAAAGACGACACTCGTCAAGCTGCTGCTGCGGCTGTACGACCCGACGGGCGGCACGGTGCTTATGGACGGGCGCGACATCCGCGAATATAACATCGACAGCTATCGCGCATGCTTCGGGATAGTTTTTCAGGACTATAAGCAGCTTGCGGTCTCTGTCGGAGAGAACGTGCTCGGTCGACCTATGAGGGACGGCGATGAGGCGCTTGTCGAGTCGTCGCTGAAAAAAGCGGGTCTGTGGAACAAGATATCGCAGCTGCCCGACGGAATACATACCGTTATGACACGCGAGTTCGACGAGAACGGACTTATCCTTTCGGGCGGCGAATCGCAGAAGCTGGCGATAGCGTCGGTATATGCACGCGACAGTTCGGTCGTTATTCTGGATGAGCCGTCGAGTGCGCTTGACCCGATAGCCGAAAAGCAGATGTACGATCAGATGTATGAGGCGTGCAGGGACAAGACCATGATATTTATTTCGCACAGGCTTTCCTCCGCGACCGATGCGGACAGGATCATTCTCATGGAGAACGGAACCATAAAAGAAACGGGCACGCACGCCGAGCTTATGCGGCTGGGCGGCAGCTATGCAGAGATGTTCCGCGCGCAGGCGGAAAGCTATGCACGATAACGTCGGACGGAGGTGAGGATATGAAGCTTAATATAGCAGGGCGTATGAAAAAAGCATGGAGCTCGGCGAAGCAGATCGCCGTAAATACGGGCTACTCATGCAAGTATACGTGGCATTATTCAAAGCTGTATTTTATTACATATATGTGCGATTCGCTGATAAAGGGTCTGGTCGATCCCGCCGTGCTGCTGCTTACCGCGCGGCTGTATACCATGCTCGGAGAGCAGCCGTGGTTTATCGACGCGCTGTTTGTAGAGGTGAGCCTGACGCTTGCCATCATCGTCCGCGCGCTGTGGGATTTCCTTTTCGGAAACAGCATCTGGCCTGCGCTCTCGCAGCGGCTGCATTACAGGGTGCAGAGCGATCTGTTCAAGAAGGCGCGTACGTTCGAGCTGTCAAAGTTCGACGACCCCGAATTCTATAATAACTACATTCTCGCAATGCAGTATTCGGATTCCGCCGTAACGGGAGCTATCGGAAATTTCTCGAGGCTTCTCCAGTATGTGCTGAATTTCTCCGCAACGCTCGCGCTGCTCGTGTATATCGACTCGGGCGCTATGGCGGTGCTACTCGTAAGCTCGCTCATTTCGATGTTCATCAGCGCAAAGCTCAAAAAGACCGATAACGCCATGCGTGCCGAGTTTGCACCGATAGTCCGTCACGGTCAGTATGTAGACCGCGTTTACCGTCAGGCGGATTTTTCAAAGGAGCTCAGGCTGTCGGGTCTTTCCGCATGTCTCGGTGAGATGCATGCGCGGTATATCTCCGACAATATGCGGGTGTCCAAAAAATACGGCAAGAAAAAGAGCATTCTGGCGGTGCTCGATCAGGTCAACAGCGTAGGCGTCTACATGTCGGTTATTGCAATGACGCTGTATAAGCTCGTCGTGCTCGGCACGGTCAGCATCGGCGGATTTACCGTCATTATCAATGCAAACAGCTCGTTCCGTGACTGTCTCGTGCAGCTTGCCGACATGATAACGAATCTTTCGAGTCAGAGCGAGCAGCTTGATAAGGTCCGCAACTTTATGGAGTACAAGTATGAGGGCTGCGCGGGCGAGCTCCCTGCGCCCGAGTTTGAGTCGCTGGAGCTTAAGAATGTCTGCTTCGGCTATGTCGGCGGTGCGGATGTGCTGCACGATGTCTCGTTCAAGATACGCCGCGGCGAGAAGATAGCCATCGTCGGCTATAACGGCGCGGGAAAATCCACCCTTATAAAGCTGCTTATGCGGCTGTATGAGCCGAGGAGCGGATGTGTTCTTTATGACGGCGTGAACGCCGCGGAGTACGACGTTGAGAGCTATCGCGGCAGATTCGGCGCGGTATTTCAGGATTTCCGCATCTTTGCGGCTACGGTGGCGGAGAACGTGCTCGGAGACGAGTTTGAGGAATCCGACCGCCCGCGCGTGCTGGAGGCGCTGCACCGAGCGACCTTTGATAAAAAGCTCGCCGAGCTTGACAACGGCATCGAAACCATGCTGACCCGCGAGTTTGACGACAACGGAACAAATCTGTCGGGCGGAGAGGCTCAGAAGATTGCCATCGCGCACGTTTTTGCGGGAAATTTCGACGTTATCATAATGGATGAGCCGTCCGCTGCGCTCGACCCGATAGCGGAGTACGAGCTTAATCGTCAGATAGCCCGATTTGCTTCGGATAAGACGGTGATATTCATATCTCACAGACTGTCGACGACGCGCCATGCGGACAGAATATATATGTTCGAGGATGGGCGCATAGCAGAGCAGGGAAGTCATGACGAGCTCGTGCAGCGCGGCGGAAAGTATGCTGAGATGTTCACCGTTCAGGCGGAAAAGTACATATCGGAAAACGGATAACCGGGAGGCAATATGAAGATTTTATTGCCGTTTGAAACCTCTCCGTTCATAAAAACATATGTTAATCATGCTTATCCTTTCGGAATTATTGAGGCGAATTTCGGAGAAGATGTTCTTTCAAGACTGCTCTGTGACAAATACGTTAATTGTATATACGTCAGGAATGACAGAAATAAGTTTTATATTACTGAATCGGATAATTGGTTTGAACAAAACGGAGTTATGACACACAAGGCGTATATGTGCATCGAAAAAAGTATGTCATGTGTTGAGGAGTCGATTGCAGAAACCAAACGAAGGCTTTCGGTCGGCGAGTACGTTTTAGCTCGTCTGAATGAGGGCAGATTGTCGGCGGTCAACCAAGGACGTACGTATGATTTTGATCACGAGTGCCTGATATACGGTTTTGACGACGAGGCAAAACAATATCGGACTGCCGGATATATCAAGCGTTCCGGCAGGGGAAAACAGTATGTTCCGTACAGTATAACATATGAAGAATATGCGGATGCTCTGTATAATGTTGAGTGTTGTGTTGTAGAATTACTGTTTTACAAAGTAAATACGGATATTGTCTTGCCGGATGCCGATACTGCGCATGTGCGATTGTTGCTTAAGCAGTATGTAGAATCTGATAATCCCGAATATACGAACCGTGAAGATTTGCGAGATCTCATTGCGGCAGGTGAATTAAAGTTCGGAATATCAGCATGGGACGAATTGGCAACTTATATTAAAAGCACAGAGTCTGACAGCAATATTGATATGAGATATATCAGACAGTATTACGAGCACAAATTATTGATGAAAAAAAGAATGCAGTATCTTTCGGAAGGTGTTGCCGATTTGTCCGTAATCAAAGCTGCTTCGATAGTCTCGGAAGAATCGCAGAAGGTCATGGCGCTTTCATTAAAATACAATATGTCGAGAAATGTAAAATTATTGGATCAGATCTCGGCGAGGATAGTATCAATAAATGAATATGAAGCAGATTATATTAGAAAGGTTATTGACCTTCTGGACTGACTCGGCGGTGTAATTAACAGCGTCTTGAAAGAATGATTATGAAACTTATTCCTGTCAGATATCGTAATGTTGAATATCCTAACGGCATTATCCCGGTTTTGCGGGAGGTAGCGGGGAATATTGATTCAAAGCCACTGTCTGTAGATACACCGTATTCGCTGCATACGGAGTATTCCTACATGAAAAGAAGGTTTGATTCCGAGCTGCTTTCCGACCTGGATGAGCTTAAGGATGCCGAAAGAAACGGCATACCGATGCTGTGGTACAGTGATAGATGGAGCTATGAATACGCACTTTTTATCAAACGCCTTGTGAGCGGCAGCATAGCACCCGAGGTGATAGAGCTCCACCCTCCGTTCTCGGATTATTGCGCCGATTTGGAAACATTTCTTTCCCGTTATAAGATTTTCAGCGACGAGATAGCACGCGATTACCCGCATGCCGAGCTCCTGCTTGAGAACAGATGCGGGACGATGTACAATAAGTCAAAGTTTTTGATATCAAAGTGCGATGACGTTCTGTCGCTTTGCGACACACTGAAAAGTCGCAGCGACATAAACTTGGGCGTTGTTTTGGACTATCCGCAGCTTTTCAGCGCCGAGGGCATAAGCCTTGATGCGGTAGAGCTCGACAAAATACTGTCGTTTAATGAGACCTTGAAGAGTTATAGGGAACAGATCAGGGCTATTCATTTGTGGGGTAAGAAAAGGGGCAAAAATAAGCAGCGTTGGATAGCGCATTCGGGAGACCTGAATTCGTTTTTCAGCGGCGATACCGTAAAAAAAGAGACGTTCATCGCTTCGCTTATGGACACCTTTGACGACGATGTTCGTAGATACTTCGTGCCCGAGGTGAATTCTTCGGGCGATGATCTGAGAAGCATTGTAAATGACCTGTGCGAGGCGGGAGTGAGCTTCGCGGAATAAGATCTGAAGCCAAATCTGTGCTTTGATTTTTAAATCATATGCCTACGTTTGTGCTTGTTAATTGGATTAAGGAGAACTTAAATGGAGATTATCGCTACCGCGGGAGCTTCGGTGAAGGATGATTTGTTGGAAGCGCTTGTCAAGCAGGGGCTGAACATTGATGTTGACTACTTCCGTTTTAATTTGGGAAAGTATGATTCGACAGAAGCTACATGGCTGCGTGTGAATGAGATACTTTCGATGAAGAAAAAGTACGGAATCAGATTGATGATCGATATTCCTTATCCTTTCCGTAAGCCGCGTATATTTATTAACAATGATCGGAATTTGATAGAAGCAGATATCGGAGATTCTTTTGATATCAGTTACAGTCGAAATGATGCAGTATATACGGACTCTGAAGATATACAGGCGCTCTGTGTCGGGGATTTAATTTCCGATTCTGATGGTGAAGAAGTTCTGTGTGTAAAAGAAAAAAAGGAGAATTGTTTAGTTGTCGAGGCGATCAAAGAGTGTTGTATCTTTGATAAAAAGGGTATTTGCTTCGGAACATTGCTTTCGAGTCAAGAAAGGAGAGGCTTGTACAGAGATATAGTTAATTATTTATGTCCGACAAGTGTTGCGCTGTCGTTTGTTTCTGATGGTGTGGATGTTTGCGCTTTTAAAAAACTATTAAACGCAGATTGTGAGGTTATAAGTAAAATCGAGTCTTGTTCCGGGATTGAGAATCTGTTGTCAATTTCGGCTGAGTCCGATTTAATGGTGGCAAGGGGCGATTTGATGATATATGCCGATTATATGCAATTATCGGAGAATCAAGGGAAAATTGTCGCAGCCTCTGTGAATGCCAAAAGAAAAGTGTACATAGCAACAGGAATTTTAAACTCATTGTATAAGCACAGTATACCGACACAGGCCGAGATGGTTGACATATGCACAATAGTCGGGCTTAATCCTTACGGGATTATTTTGAACGGAAGTGTTGTTCGGAATAATTTTGAAAAAGCGGTGGAAATTGTACGTCGACTGTTGTAGCATATGTTTTTTGCTGTGTAATTTTGTTTATTGTAATCGTTGGTTATCTTGTTTGCGGCAGAATATACCGATAGATGGGAACGATTCCGAATCTTGCTTGCAAAGTTGAATATTATTATAAAGGAGAAAACTGTTTATGTTGAGAATTTTAACCTGGGACGAATATTTTATGGGAGTCGCGATGCTGTCGGCACAGCGCAGCAAGGATCCGTCGACGCGGGTCGGCTGCTGCATAGTGTCTGACAAACGCATAGTCGCGGTCGGCTACAACGGCATGCCGCGCGGCTGCGATGATGCCGTTTTCCCGTGGGGCAGAGACGGCGCACCGCTCGAATCTAAATATCTGTACGTCGTTCACGCGGAACTGAACGCCATTCTCAATGCTACATCCGACCTGCGCGGCGCGACGCTCTACACCTCGCTGTTCCCCTGCAACGAGTGCTGCAAGGCGATAATCCAGAGCGGAATATCGAGGATAGTCTACATAAGCGACAAGCACTGCGAGAGCGATGCGGTCATTGCCGCAAAGCGAATGCTCGACAGCGCGGGAGTGATATATTCCCGCTTTGAGAGCGAGAAAAAAAGCATAACCGTTTCGCTCGACGTGTCGGATGTCTGAGCGGCGGCATGCTGAGGGGGACAGGATATGTTTATAGCCTTTGACGGCATGGACGGCGCAGGAAAAAGCACGCAGGTCGAGCGGCTTGAAGCATGGCTGCGCGACTCGGGGCGGGTCGTACATCGGCTCGACCTCGGAAGAACGCCGTATTTTTATGAGCTGCTGCAGCGGATAAACTCGCGCGAGCTGTCCGTGCCCGCAGAGATACGCGAGATGATATACTATTTTGAGGGGCTGTACGCGAATATCAACTACATCCGCACAACGGCGCGGGATGAGTTTGTACTTATAGACCGATACTACCTTTCGTACTTTGCCTACGGTCTCGAAAACGGCATGACCGAGGAGCAGATCGCGTTCTATACGAAAAACCTGATCGAGCCCGATCTGTATTTCTTTCTTGATGCGGATGTCGGAACGACCCGCGCAAGGATAAAGAGCTACCGCAGCTTCGACGCGCCCGAGCTCGGCTACCGATACGACGCGGAAAACGCCGCCGCAGAGGATATTGACGCAAGGTTCACGGCGTTTCAGAGCCGCGTCCGAGAAAACTATCTCTCGCACATCCGCGAGGGACATCGGGTCATCGACGCGACGCAACCGGAAATTTTAGTAGAACAGGAAATACGCAATGCGTTTGAAAAAATGGTTTGATAAAGATGTTCCTATTATGGGGTTTGGTGGAATCCCTATTATGTCCGGCAAAGATAGTGAATTTCCGGTGAAACATCGGTATCATCGGATATTCGCGGATATGATGTATTAGAACATGCGAAAATCCATAGAATTGCTGTGAAAAAAGTATAACATGCATTAATACAGGCGGCTTGGTTGTTCTGCTGCCCGGCATATACGGCAGAAATATATTTTTGGCAGCGGCGGTCGTTATACTTGGCATCGGTCACATCGGAATTCATCTCGCCCATCGAAAAGAGGCGGAGCGGCTGCAGAGGGCGAATGCACGGAAATCGAAAACGGAGGAAGGTTATGAGAAAATTTACAGGCGCTGTCGCGCTCGTTATGCTTTGTGCGGCTCTTTCGGGCTGTGGGGAAAAGCTCTACAACGGTACGGACGGGCTTATCGAAAAGGCAAGGGAGGAGCTTCCGCTCTCCGATGCCGCGACGACCGAGATAAAGTACGGCGGCATGATAATAACGAGTGACAACGCGCTCGCATGGTATATCTCGGGCGACGAATATCAGGCGCATTATTATCTGCCGATGGAAATTGAACTGAAGGACAGCGAAAGATGCGCATTCGTCAGGTCATACAAGCCGATGACGGGCGACGCGAAGGATATTGCGTATGTAAAATGGAACGACGGATACGTGTTTATTATCAACAATCCCGATTGTGCCGTGCTCAGGATAACGGGCGGAAACGGCGACCGCTATGAGTCGATAGACAGCAGCCGGCTCCCGTATGTCTATTATTATCCCGCGCTCAATGCCGAATACGGCTTTCTTGACTCCGACGGAAACGAGCTCGGTGCAGGCTCATCGGAGGCGCAGGATGGCGTCGAGTAAAGAATATCTCAGCTTTATTAAAGAGTAGCTGTCCGAGCTTGACAATGTCGCGTACCGCGCGATGATGGGGGAGTACATAATATATTATCGCGGAAAGATTGTCGGCGGGATATATGACGACCGACTGCTCGTCAAGCCGACATGCTCGGCGCGCGGTTATATGCCGGATGCTGCTGCCGAACCGCCGTATGAAGGTGCAAAAGAGATGCTGCTTGTCGATAATGTCGACGACAGAGAATATCTTGCCGAGCTGTTCCGTGCGATGTATGATGAGCTCCCGATGCCGCGTAGCAGGGCGCGTCGTGGCTGATAAAAGCGGCAGGTAAGTGCAGAATTAAAGCGGCTGAAAGGCGGCGGAAGAGAATACGGACGAGAAAAGCGGCTGAAAAAACAGCCGAAAAGAACGTAAGAAAATACGGCTGAGAAGAACGGCATGACGGCACACGCCCGTGCGGGCTGTGTACGTTGGCGGATGTAGCTTTGACTGTCTCGCGTCGGATGCTATGCTCGCGGATGCGTTGACACGGTAGCTTAACAATGCAGTGAGTATGCCGTCGTGAACGAGGAAGAAAGCAGCATCAGCATCAGCATCAGTCATGTTTATCTTCAGATGGCAGACGACGATGAGCTTATTCCCGACGGCGCATACGTGCCGTAGGGTTACGCTGACGGATTGTCCGCTTCGCGGAGCTTTTCGGTCTACCCGAGAACATGACAAAGAAATAAGAAACAAAAACTAATACCACAATTGATATAAAAGTTCCATATTTTAACAACGGTTTATAATCAATAGTTATTTTCTTATCACTCTTTTTTATAAAACTAATTATAAAGATTATAACACTTAAA
>OIYV01000811.1_pt1 | contig 16294 bp, 17 predicted proteins | sample 1588251 | NCBI WGS metagenome assembly OIYV01 (sample SAMN03283282) | human gut metagenome | biome: human-associated habitat; material: feces | host: Homo sapiens | place: Peru | collected 2012
TTGACACGGGGGGGGGTTGTTATATAATAAAAGAAGAAAATAGGTGGTAAAGTGATAAAAAAATATAGAAAACGTATGTTAATTTTGGCGTGTTTGCTACTGGTAACCGTGCTTCTAGCCGGTGTATCTTATGCAGTGTTTAATAGTTATGCTTCTCAAAATAGTACTAATACACTAGCAGCAACTTGTATAGAATTAGAGTTTAGTGGAGAGGATTCAGTTAATCTAACAAATGCGTATCCAATAAGTGCTAGTGAAGGATTAAAAACTACGCCATATAGATTTAAAATAAAAAACAAATGTAAGAACTATTTAGAATATATGGTGATAGCTTCAGTAATAAATGTAACTAATCCCTTAGATTCAAAGTATGTAAAAGTAAATTTAAGTGGAGATAACGAAATGAATTCAGTGGCACTTTCATCATTAAAATCTATTCAAACACCAGCATCATTATCGGGGTATAGTATTAAAGAAAACTATGTATTAAAAGATGGTGATGGAATACTAAAAGATGAAGAGAGAAACTTTGAATTTAGAATGTGGTTAGATGGAGATAATGAAGAAACTTGGACAAGTGAACAAGTAGAAAGTAAAAACTATCAAGTAAAAATATCCGTAATTGGAACCGTAAAAACAGAACCAAAAGATGACTTATACATAGCGGCTTTAATAGATGGAGAAGAAAGTTTAACTTTTCCAACAACAGGTGATTATACAGCAACAGTAAATTGTACTAGAGAAGGCAAAAAAGTAGATGCCAGCGAAAGTATAAAGTGGACTGGAACAAAATGGGCACTAACCACAACTATAACTGATGGTAACACTAGATGTAATGTTGAATTTGAGTCACCACCTACTTGGGAAAAACCAAAAACTGGAACACTACTTGCTGCAATCAAAAATGGTAATACAGTAAAGACTCCAACAACAACACCAGGAACAGCAATATCATCATCTTCTGAAAAAATTCTTGCAAGTACAGCAGATGATTATGGTACGAGCTATTATTTTAGAGGAGCAGTAACTAATAATTTTGTTGAATATGCCAATATGTGCTGGCGCATTGTAAGAGTAACTGGAAATGGTGCGATTAAACTAGTTCTTTATAATTATAACGGATTGACTGATTCAAATAATACTCCGTCAAGTAGTACACCATGTAATGCAACTGGCAATAATTATGCTTTTGCAAGATACGAAAATGAAAAGCTTCCTTCAGATTTTAATGCAAGTACGGGTGATAACGCAGATATAGGATATATGCATGGAACTAGTGGATGTTCGGATGAATATTCAGGTACTGAATCCAGCTGCATCAATAATGGTGGTACCTGGACAGCATCAACGTCTTATACTACAGCTCATACAAACAATAATGCAAGTACAATTTTAACTAATCTAAATAAATGGTATACTAATGTGCTCTCTAAGCAATCTGGATTTCATGATAATCAATTAGCGGATACAATCTGGTGTAATGATAAAAATGTAATAACTGATACAACTTTTAATCCTGGAAGCTATATTTTAGGTGTAAATTATGGTGCCGGTTCTAATATAAATTATTATGCATCCTCAAAAAGATTATTAAATGCCACCTCATTAAGTTCTGGTGGAACAGGGCCTAGTTTAATATGCCCAAATGATAATAATGGAGGAAAGTTATCTAAGTTCACAGTAAGTGATACAGAGCATGGTAATGGAGCATTAAAAGATTATGCTAAAATTGGTCTTTTAACTGCAGATGAAATAGCATTTGCTGGAGGTGTTTATGGCACGGACACTGCAAACTCAACGTATTATTTATACCAAAACTCCACGAGTTACTGGGCGTGGACTTTATCGCCTTATGCATATTCCAAATATGCTTATAATTTTGTTATTGGTGGAGGTGGGAGTTTATTTTTTCAGGACACATCGTACACATTATATGGTGGAGTTATCCGTCCTTCTTTATCTCTTATATCAAATATTAAAATTTCCTCAGGAACTGGCACTGCCACTAATCCGTACAAAGTTGCCGCATAGTTACTAATGTGAGATGTAAAAAAAACATCTCTTTTTTATTTTGACATTAATGAATAACTAGTAAATAAATATGACTTTTGATATAATTAATTAGGTGATTGAAGTGCTAGAAAAATTTGTCCCAGATGTTTATCAAAAAAGCATCTATGATATAGATTATAAAAAACTTAAAAAAATAGGTATCAAATGTTTAATATTTGATTTAGATAATACAATTGCTCCTGTAACAATTCCTAAACCCACTAAAAAGGTTAGAGACTTGTTTGAAGAATTAAAAGAAATGGGCTTTAAAGTCCTAATAGTTAGTAATTCTCATAAAAAAAGAGTAGCACCTTTTAAAGATTTATTATGTGTTGACTCAGCATATCTTGCATTAAAACCACTAAAAAGAAAATACAATAAAATCTTAAAAATGTATAATTTTAAAGAAGGCGAAATAGCCACAATTGGTGATCAGTTACTAACCGATATTTGGGGATCAAATAGAATGAACTTTTTTACCATCTTAGTAAATCCTACTAGTAAAACGGACTTTTCACTAACTAAACTAAATCGTTTCATAGAAAATACCATTTATGAAAAATTAAAAGAAAAAGACTTATTAAAAAAAGGAAGATATTATGAATAAAATATGTTATGGTTGCGGATGCAAACTACAAAATACTGATAAAGAAAAAATTGGGTACACTCCTAAAGAAGATAGTAACTACTGTCAAAGATGTTTTAGATTAATGCACTATGGAATAGATAGTGAAAATATGCCTTTTAAAACTGTTGATAATATTTTAGACTCTGTCAATAAAGACAATAAATTTGTATGTTTTCTTACTGATTTATTTAACATTAACTCTAAAATAATTGATAGCTATCATCGTATAAAAAATAACAAAGTGCTTTTAATAAGTAAAAGTGATTTAATTCCTAAAAATATTAAATTATCTAAAATTAAAAATTTCTTAAAAGAATATTACCAAATAGATGAAGATATTATTTTTATATCAAATAGTCATAAAAGCGCTCAAAAAGTAATTTCCTATTTGCAAAATCACAATATAAACGAAACGTACCTAATGGGTCTAACAAGCAGTGGTAAATCAACTCTAATAAACAACATGCTTGATGTCACAAACTCTAAACTAAATAAAGTAGTAACTAGTTATAGACAAAACACAACTCTAGATTTTATTAGATTACAAATTAATGATATCTTAGTAATTGACTCTCCTGGCTTTATCCTAAAAACTTTAAATATTAATAATAAAGATACTTTTAAATATGCCGTAAAGCCAAGAACTTATCAAATGCGTAAAAATGAAGTATTAAGACTAATAGATGAATCATTTATTGGTTTTGAAAAAGATACTAGTGCTTGTTTTTATATTCCAAATAATATAAAGTCTCATAAAGATTATAAACAAAAAGCATTTAATTACACATTACATGTAGAAAGTGATTCTGATTTAATAATTTTAGGCCTGGGCTTTTTAAATATCAAAAATGAAACCGATCTATACTTTTATAATTTAGATAGAGAATTAATAGAAATTCGTCCAAGTATTTTTAGAAAATAACCAAGGAGGTGCTTACTATGGACCGCATTAAAATTATGAGTGAAGACTTATCAAACAAAATAGCCGCAGGAGAAGTAGTAGAAAGAGTAGCAAATGTTATTAAAGAACTAGTAGAAAATAGTATTGATGCTAAAAGTACCAATATCAAAATAGACTTAATCTCATCTGGCCTAAGTGAAATTAAAGTAACTGATGACGGAATTGGTATGAACTCATCTGATGCCTTAAATGCTTTTAAGAGACACGCTACAAGTAAAATATTTAAAACTGAAGATTTGTTTTTCATTAATACTTTAGGTTTTCGTGGTGAAGCACTTCCATCTATCGCCAGTGTCTCTAAAGTAACTATGGAAACTTCTGAAAAGGATGAAGGAACTAAAATAGTAATTGAAGGTGGCACTTTAAAAGAACATGGTTTATGTAGTGCAAGACGTGGCACAATGATAAGCGTCAAAGACTTGTTTTATAACACACCAGCTAGATTAAAATATCTAAAAAGCGAGCAAACAGAGTTATCAAATACAACCTTTTATTTAGAAAAATTAGCTCTATCATACCCAAACATTGCTTTTACTCTAACTAACAACCAAGATATTATTATTAAATCTAGTGGTAGTGGTAATCTTCTTAAAACCATTCATGAAATCTATGGCATAGAAGTAAGTAAAAACATGGTAGAAATCACAGGCTCAAACGATGATTATGACGTTTATGGCTATATTTGTAAGCCAACTATTTTAAAAAGCAATCGTAACTACATGACAACTATCGTTAATAACCGTGTAGTAAAAAATGCCGAGCTAAATAGAGCAATTAATGATGCTTATCACACATACAAGCCTGACATTAGGTTTCCAGTTGTTGTAATAACCATAAATACTGACCCAACCCTAATAGATGTAAATATCCATCCAACCAAACAAGACATTAAATTTAGTAAAGAAGATGGACTATGCAACTTAATTGGTCGTTTAATCAAAGATGCCCTTTATAAAGCCTTGCTAATTCCTAAAATAGAGGTCAAAACTAAAGAAGAAAGTAACAATGAAATCGCTATTAAAGAAACATTTGATTATCCGGAAAATCTAATTGTTAATGACGAATTTATTCCTAAAGCAAGTGAAGAAAGTCCAATTATTAAAGAAGAAACTCTAGACTTTAAACTAAACGAAAAAAACAAAGAAGTAAAACATCTAGAATTATATCCATGTGGCCTAGTATTTGGTACATACATCGTTGCTCAAAATGAAGAAAGTATGTTTCTAATAGACCAACACGCTGCTCAAGAAAGAATTAACTATGAAAGAGTTCTAAAAGCCTTACGTGAAGAAAAAATTACTACCACGGATTTATTATTTCCAATAAGTATTGAGTTTTCTCCAAGTGACTATTTAAAGTTAAAAGATAAAATAAATACTATTGAAGAGCTAGGCTTTAAAATAGAAGAATTTGGTATTAATACCATCATTGTTAAAACTCATCCAACTTGGCTTATTGAAGGCTATGAAGAAAGTCAAATCAGAACCATTTTAGATTTAATAATTAATATGAGTACTAATTTTGATAAAGTGAAATTTCAAGACCATCTAGCAGCAACCGCTGCCTGCAAAATGAGTGTTAAAGGAAACGAAGCAACCACAACAGAGCAAGCCGAAAGCTTGTTAAATGATTTAGTTAAATGTGACAACCCTTACAACTGTCCACACGGTAGACCAACAATCATATCATTTACAAGATATGAATTAGAAAGAATGTTTAAAAGAGTAATGAATTAGGAGGAAAAATTATGATACATGAAATGAGATTAGATAATGAAGCATTTATCAAAGTAAAAAGCGGAACAAAAACAGTAGAACTTAGACTACTAGATGAAAAAAGAAAGGCAGTCCATATTGGTGATATTATCACATTTGAAAACCGCAAAGATCACGAAAAAATAGATGTTAAAGTAACAGATTTATTTACATCTAAAGACTTTAAAGAAATCTATGAAAAGTACTCTATGGAATCACTTGGCTATGATGAAGATGAAAAAGCTTCTTATAAAGACATGAACAAGTTTTACAGTGAAGAAGAAATTCAAAAATACGGAGCAGTTGCCATTAGTATCAAGAAGGTAAACTAATATGATTATTGTTATTTTAGGACCAACCGCAGTTGGCAAAACCAAACTAAGTCTAGCTCTAGCCAAAAAATATAACGCGAAAATTATTAATGCTGACTCCGTGCAAATATATAAAAGACTAGATATTGGTAGTGCTAAAGCAACGCCTGAAGAAAGAAGCGAAGTAGAGCATTTACTAATAGATTTTAAAGACCCCAAGGATATGTACACCGTCTATGACTATCAAAAAGATGTCAGAAAAATTTTAGATAACCATCCTAATGAAAACTTTATTCTTGTTGGAGGTACAGGCTTATACATCAAAGCAGCCTTGTTTGATTATAAATTTGCCGATGATTCTACAAGTGAAACTTACGATAGCCTTACTAACGAAGAACTATACAAAAAAGTAAAAGAAAAACATCCTGAAAATGAAATCCACATGAACAATCGTCAAAGACTAGTAAGAGCTTTAAATAAAGATAATAAATACGATCAAAACGGTGATAAACTCCTATACGATGCTAAATTTATTGGTCTTACAGCCCCAAGAGATGTCCTATATCAAAAAATAGATAACCGCGTAGATGCCATGCTTAAAGAAGGTTTAATAGAAGAAGTTAAGAGCTTATATGACGAAAACATTAGATCCAAAGCTGTTATGACCGCTATCGGCTACAAAGAACTATACTCATACTTTGATAAAGAAATCACTTTAGAAGAAGTCGTTAATCTAATCAAACAAAGAAGCCGCAAATATGCCAAAAGACAATTTACCTGGTTTAATAATAAAATGGACGTTAAATGGTTTAATGTTAACTACGAAAACTTTGACTCAACAATAGATGAAGTAATTAACTATCTTGATAACAAATAGCCTAGCAAGTATTTTGTTTTACAATTTAAAAAAGAACTGATATACTTTTAATGGTGGTAAAATGAAACACGTATATATTCATATCCCTTTTTGTAAAAATATCTGTTCTTACTGTGATTTTTGTAAATTATATCACTTACCAAAATTTACTGAAAACTACTTTGATGCTTTAAAAAGGGAAATTACTGACAGCTATTTAGATGAGCTAGTAACAACCATCTATATTGGTGGCGGTACGCCATCATGCTTAACAAAAGAGGAACTGGACAAACTATTTAGTATTGTAAATATCTTTAAAAAAAGCACTAACTGTGAATTTACTTTTGAATGTAATCCCGAAGACATCACTGAAGAACTATTAACTACATTAGTATCTGCTGGCGTTAACCGCATCTCTATCGGCGTAGAATCATTTAATAAAAACAATCTAGAGTTCATGGAAAGAAAAGCTGACTTTAATGATATGCAAAATAAAATGAACTTAATTCGTCAAAAGGGTATTAATAACATTAACTTAGATTTAATTTATGCTCTTCCAAACGAAAGCTTTGAAACTTTAAAAAAAGACGTTAAACTTTTACTAAAACTAAATCCTGAACACATTAGTACATACTCTCTAATTATTGAAGAAGATACTAAACTAAAACTAAATAATACTAACTACATAGATGAAGAACTAGATGCAAAAATGTACGAGTACATCTGCAAAAAACTTAAAAAAAATTATAATCATTACGAAGTATCTAACTTTTCTAAAGAGGGGTATGAATCAGTTCACAATTTAGCATACTGGCAAAACGAAGAATACTACGGCTTTGGTCTAGGCGCAAGTGGCTACATCAATGGCTTTAGATACGAAAACACCCATAATTTAGATGAATACTTAAAAGGCAACTACCATCAAGAAGAAAGTTTACTATCTAAAACTGAAATGATGGAATACGAAGTTATTCTTGGCTTGCGAATGCTCAAAGGCATCAGTATTCAAACCTTTTTTGATAAATATGAAACCAATATCCAAGATGTTTTCCCAGTAAAGCCTTTACTCAAAAGTAAAGAACTAATATATAAAAACGGTTATATCTTTATTAATCCAGAAAAAATATATCTCATGAATGAAATTCTATTAAAATTAGTTTAGAATATAATTTATTATATCTTGCATTTTTTAACATATATGATAAAATTTAATTATAGTAAAGAGGTTATGTAATGAAAATAAATAAATATGTATTTGGGGTTTTAGTTGGTTTTCTATGCACCGTTAATGTAAATGCCGCTAAGCTAACATTTGATGGTGACCGTAGTATCAAATATAATGAAGAAGGTACCGTAGATATTAAGCTAGACACTGAAGGTGAAGATATCTCAAGAGTAGAGTTTACGCTTAGCTATGATACAAACTATATTAATATTAAGTTAACTGATGAACAATATGGGTTAAAAAGAGAAGAATCTGGTAATAAAGTTATGTTACTACCAGCAAGTGCTGAAAAGATGGAAGACAAAGTAATAGCTACAATCAACGTAAAAAATATTAGAGCTGAAGCAAGTACTGCTAATTTAAAACTAACTAATGTTAAATTTAATAATTCCGTAAGTGGCGCAGATGTTGAAAGAAGCTTTGATTTAAGATACACTACAACAACGACACCTCAAAAACCTAAAAACACCAGTGCTAAATTAACAAGTGTTACAACTAGTGCTGGAACTATCTCACCTGAATTTAAAAGTTCAGTTAAAGATTACAAAATCAAAGGTATAAAAGATACCATTCAAAATATTACCTTAAGAGGTGCTTGTGAAGAAGAAGGCTGCGTAGTAGAAGCAACATGTACATCAAACTGCACTGCAAAAGGCACAAAAATAACTCTTGCCCAAGGCAAAAATGAATTAACCCTAGAAGTAATTAGTGAAGATACAAAAAATAAAGAAAAATATAACTTTATTGTCTACCGTGGTGAAACAACTGATAACTCACCATACTTATCATCACTAATGATTGAAGGAAATCCCCTAAAAGAAAAATTTACTAAAGATACTTTAGACTATACGGCCGAGGTAAGTTATGAAACTGAAAACATCAACATTCTAGCAACTCCTGAAGATGAAAAAGCTACTGTTAATATTAAGGGTGGCGATAAACTAGTTGTCGGTGAAAATGTAATTACTATCACAGTTACATCAAGTGAAACTAAAGACAAAAAAATCTATAACATAACTGTTACTCGTAAAGATTTTGAACCAAATAGTAGTACAACAACTAAAAGCCTTATAGCACCTACTGATGAACCAAAAGACACTAAAAAAAGTAATACATTACTAATAATTATTATCTCAGTAGTAGGAGCAACCATTATCGGTCTAGCAGCATTCTTCATCTTTAGAAAACCAAAAGATAAGAAGCCAAATGACAAAAACAAGCCAGAACTTGCTGATGATATGCCTGCACTAAAAACTGATGCTGATCCTAAAGAAGAAAACTTAGATATTAAAGATAATGAATTAGAAGAAGACTTAAACAATATTGAAAGTCCATCAGGATCAGAAATAGATGCCGCACTTCTAGATTTAATGGAAACTAAACAGTTAGAAGTAACTAAAGAACTAAAATTATAATAACCAAAAAGAAATCACTTAAATAAAATATTATAGGTGATTTTTTTATGTTAATAGCGCATAGAGGCTTAGCTAGTGAAGACATTGGTGAAAACACGATAGAAGCCTTTGACAGAGCTTTTGCTAGTGGATTTGATGGAATAGAAACCGACCTTCGTCAAACCAAAGATGGGGTAATCGTCGCTCTTCATGATCCATTTATCTCAAGAGTAAGTGATGGTTTTGGCCTAGTAAAACATCTATCTTATAATAAACTACTAAAATATAATTTCAAACCCAAAATAACTACCCTAAAAGAAATAACTAATACCTACGATAACAAGATAATCTTTCTAGAACTAAAAGAAAAAATAGACATAACTAAAGAACTAAATGATCAAAACACATACTACATTTCATCATTTAATTATAACCACATCAAAGACTTACCCAAAGGCAATTACAAAAAAGGCGTAATTAACTACGTATTTAATACGAACATAGACTATCAAAATCTAGACTTTATCATGATTCTATCAGATCTCATCACTGACAAAATATATGAATTTTATACTAAGCAAAATATAGAGGTAGTAATTTATGGTGTCGGCAAGAAAATACCTAACCTCAAAAAAGAATATCTCTTAAATCTAAAATACATTTACTAAACCTTGAACAAAGATATATAAATATGATAAAATAAAACCGTCTAGAGGTGGTATATTGTGTTAGACAAAACAAGAATTATTAATACAGAAACTATTGAAGATGCTCTAATAAATGAAATGCTTCATGAAGTAATTGATGCCTTAGAAGAAAGAGGCTATAAACCAATAAATCAATTACTTGGTTACTTTATGAGTGGTGACCCGGGATACATTTCATCATACAAAGGAGCAAGAGACAAAATAACAAGATATGATCGTGCTAAAGTATTAATGTGCGTCCTAGAAGGCTATCTAAATAAATGAAATATTTAGGAATGGACCTTGGAACCAAAACCTTAGGTCTTGCAATAAGTAGCACAGGACTTTTAACCGCACCATATAAGTTAATAAGATTTAACGACGTCTCAAAAGCAGCTGATGAAGTATTAGAAATAATTAAAAAAGAAAACATTACTTGCTTAGTATTAGGTCTTCCTAAAAATATGGACAATTCACTGGGATTTGCCGCAGAGCGCTCTTTAAAATTTAAAGAACTTCTAGAATCTAAATGCGACTTAAAAGTCAATTTAATTGATGAAAGACTAAGCACAGTAGAAGCAGAAAATATCTTAATAAAGCGAGACTACTCTAGAAAAAAAAGAAAAAATAATATTGATGAGTTATCGGCATGTATTATTCTCGATACTTATCTAAGGAAAGTTGGTTAGAAATGGATAATAAAGGAAAATTTACAATTACAAATGAAGAAGGAAAAGAATTAGAATGCGAAGTATTATTTACTTTTGATTCTGATGAATTTAAAAAGAATTATATCGTATTTACAGATAATACATTAGATGAAAACGGTAACATCAAAGTATACGCAAACACCTATGACCCTGAAGGCAAAGATGTTAATTTAGGAGTTATTGAAGATGAAAAAGAGTGGAAATTAATTGAAAATCTACTTGCTTCATTACAAGAAAAAATAGGAGATAATAATGCCGGAAACAAAGAAAACTAAGAATAAAAAAATCAAAAAAATCGGCGTAGTAATTGGTATTTTAAGTGCCCTTATTATTGGAACTCTTTTAATATTCATGATAGCATCCCTAACGTACTTAGCTCCCGTAGATAAGAAAAGTGATGAAATCGTTGAATTTAATATACCAAGTGGTATGGGCAAAAATCAAATAGCTGATGAACTAGAAAAAGCTGGTCTGATCAAAAATGCCTTATTCTTTAAATTCTATATTAAATTTAATGCAAATAAAGAATTATATGCTGGAACTTACAAAATTTCCAAAAGCATGAGCGTTGATGAAATAATTGATACTCTAAACAAAGGCAAAAGCCTAGAAAATGAAAGTATCACTGTTCAGTTCATAGAAGGCAAAAGACTAAAAGACTATGCTAAAAAAATTAGTGAAGCCTTTCCATATACAGAAGAAGAAATCTTAGAAACTAGTAAAGATAAAGAATTTTTAAATAAGCTTATCAAAAACTACTGGTTTGTAACTGAAGACATCTTAAACGAAAAGATTTACTATCCTCTAGAAGGCTATTTATTCCCTGATACTTATAACTTTAAGAAAAATGCCACTATTGAAGAAATCTTAGAAAAGATGGTTAAAACACTAGGAACCAAACTAGATGTTTATAAAAGTGATATAGAACTATCAAAATATAGTATTCATGAACTTATCACTCTTGCATCTATTATTGAACTAGAAGGTGCAAGTGCTGATGACCGCGCAGGCGTAGCAGGAGTTTTCTACAACCGACTAAAAGATAACTGGACCCTAGGAAGTGATGCTACAACCTATTATGCAGTAGGCAAAGGCTTTGATCGTGACTTATCACTAAAAGATTTACAAAGTTGTAACGGCTATAACACAAGAAGTGAAAGCAAATGTGCATTTACTGGCTTACCAGTAGGTCCAATAGATAGCCCATCACTAGCAAGCCTAGCAGCTACCTTTGAACCCAATGAAGGCGACTATTACTACTTTGTAGCAGACAAGAATAAAAAGACATATTTTATGAAAACATACAAGGAACATGCTAAAGTTGTTTCCAAACTAAAACAAGAAGGACTTTGGTATCAATATTAGGAAGTGATTAAAAATGAAAGAAACAATACTAGAAATGGAACAGTATGCTGAAGAAAACAACATTCCAATAATTGAAGTAGATAGTATTAAATTTATAATGAAATACATAAAACTAAATAATGTAAAAAGTGTATTAGAAATAGGAACTGCTATTGGCTACTCAGCTATTTTGATGGCTAATGCCACTAGCACTGTTGAAATAACAACGGTAGAAAAAGATGAAAAAAGATACCGTGAAGCTGTCAAAAACGTTAATAAATGTGGCTTAGATAGAAGAATTGAATGTGTATATAATGATGCTCTAGAAGTAAATCTAGCAGGTCACTCTTATGATTTAATCTTTATAGATGCTGCCAAAGGTGGATATATCAAATACTTTGAAAAGTTTTGTAACTATCTAACTCCAGGTGGTGTTATCATAACTGACAACTTAAAATTCCATGGTTTAGTAAGCAATAAAAGCTCAATAAAAAGTAAAAACCTAAGAGGTATTGTAGATAAAATAGAAAAATATGTTGAATTTTTAAATCAAAACAAAGACTTTATTACAAAATATTATGACATCGGCGATGGACTATCAGTAAGCTTTAGAAGAAGCAATGTTAAATAAAGTAATAGTAAGAGTAAATAATTTAAAAGAAGTTAATACATTAAAAGAAAAGGGAATATCTAATTTCCTTTTTCCTTTAGAAAAATTTAGTATTGGCTATCAGACATTTACTCTAGAAGAAATCAAAGATTTAAAAGTTAACATCTATCTATTAATAAACCGTGAATTTGATAATATAACCTTAAATGAATTTAAAAAAATCAAAGACTTATCATTTGTAAAAGGAATATTCTTTGAAGATATCGCCATCTATATGCTTTTAAAAGATACTGGCATTCCTCTAATATGGAGTACCATGCACTTTGTTATAAACTCAAGAAGCATTAATTTTTGGCTTGCCAAAGTATCCAGTGCCAGGCTATCAAATGAGTTAACAAAAGAAGAAATACAAACTATCTTAAAAAATGTTACAAAACCAGTAGTTCTTGATGTCTATGGCCAAAACATCGCCATATATAGTAGAAGAAAACTATTATCAAACTTCTTTCTAGCTCATCAAGAAAAACCCAAGGAAAATCTTACCTTAACAACTGATAATCATATCTCATTTAAAACATTTGAAAATGAATATGGTACAATATTCTTTTATAAAACAAGTTTTAACTATACTAAAATCCTAGAAGAAATAGATGACAGTAAAATCTTACTTTACCTATACGATATAGAAGACAATACTCCAGAAGAGCTACTGGATATTATTAATAAAAAAGAAACAACTAGCTTTAATCGTTTCCTTGAAGAACCTACTATTTATAAATTGGAGGCAAAAAAATGATTGAACTACTTTCACCAGCAGGTGATGCTGAAAAAATGAAAATAGCATTTCTTTATGGAGCAGATGCCATCTATATTGGTGGTCAAAATTATAGCTTAAGAGCAAATGCTAAAAATTTTACTTTAGAAGAAATTAAAGAAACTGTAAAATATGCTCACAACCTAAATAAAAAAGTTTATGTTACAGTAAATATTGTTTTTCATGATGAAGACTTTCAAGGCTTAGAAGACTACTTAAAATATTTAGATAGTGTAAACGTTGATGCCATAATTGTTAGTGACATCTCAGTTATGAATTTATGGCAAAAATTAAACTTAAAAATGGAACTTCATGTATCAACCCAGGCAAGCACTCTAAATAAGGAAACAGCACTATTTTATAAAGAATTAGGAGCTACAAGAGTAGTTCTAGCTAGAGAATGTCTAAAAGATAATATTAAAGAAATAAAAGACTATACATCCCTAGAACTAGAAGCATTCATCCACGGAGCAATGTGTACTAGCATCAGTGGTAGATGTATCATGAGTAACTATGCAACTAATAGAGATGCCAATAGAGGTGGTTGCGCTCAAATATGTAGATGGAACTTTACCGCCGAAAGTAATAATCAAATAATTACTAATAACTTTCAAATCTGTCCTAAAGACTTAAATATGATACCAAATATTAAAGAAATGATCGAAGTAGGCGTAAACTCCTTTAAAGTAGAAGGAAGAATGCGTAGCATCTACTACCTAGCAACCGTTATGCTATCATATAAACGAATAATTAATCATATCTTAAATAATACACTAACAGATAAAATAAGTAACTACTACTTAAATATCTTAAATAGATGTGCAAACCGTGAAAGTACACCGCAGTTTTTTAATAAATATCCAGGATATGAGGAACAGTACTACACAAACACTAGAGAAGAATATTCAAACCAAGACTTTCTTGGTATTGTCAAAGAAAACAAAGATGGAATAATTACTTTAGAACAAAGAAACTATTTTAAAACCGGAACTACGGTTCAATTTATTAGTCCAAACAAAAAAACATTTAACTATGAAATAAATGAAATTTTTGATGAAGAAATGAATATAATAAAAGAAGCAAACCATGCTCAAATGATTGTCAAAATTAAAGCAAATCTTAATGTAGAAAAAGATGATATTATGCGCTTAAAAGTATTTGACATTTGTGATGATTTGTAGTATTCTTATAAAAGTTTAAAAAGCGGAAGGAGATTTTTTAAATGCCAAAAAAAGAAATTTTATTAACTAGTGAAGGATTTCTTGAATTAGAAACAGAATTAAACGAATTAAAAAATGTTCGTAGACCAAAAGTAATTGAAGCAATCAAAGATGCTAGAAGTCAGGGAGATTTATCTGAAAATGCCGACTATGATGCTGCTAGAGCTGAACAAGCTGAAGTAGAAGGACGCATTAAAGAATTAGAATATATGTTAGAAAATGCTAAAATCATTCAAAAAGAAAGCAGTCACATTGTAGGCTTAGGTTCTACTGTAACTATTTCTTATGTTGATGATGACGATGAAGAAGTTTATAGCATCGTAGGCTCAATGGAAGCTGACCCATTTGAAAACAAAATATCAAATGAATCACCACTTGGAAAAGCCATCATTGGTAAAAAACAAGGAGACGTACTTGATGTATCATCACCAACAGGAAGTTATCAAATTAAAATCGTAAAAGTTGACTAATTATAGTTGCTTTTTTTATTTTGTAAAAAAAACTACCAAATGTTTATCACTTGTGCTAGAATAAACGCCAAGGTGATTTTTATGGAAAAATATGAATTGACAATCCCATCAGACGACCAATTATATGGTCAAAATCAATTGGATCCCATAAAAAACTATGGTCTTAACGCAGCTACTACCGACTTAGCTATTTTAACTGGTTGCTTGCCATCTGAATGGACGTTTTGTAATATTCCAGACGATGACGGAATAACAGGAAGAAGTGGGTGTTATTGGATAATAACTGATGATAATGCTCATGCAACTGCAATAAATGTAAGAAATACGATTGTTTATTTTGAACCATCAGATAGCACTGTGGGGATCCGTCCAATTTTAAAACTCCCAAAAATTTCTACTTTTAAAACGCGAGGTTATAAAAAAACAATAGAAACTAAATATGGCGAGTATCCACAATACGCACCGGTTGACACTATTCAAAATATAATTGAACATGAATATCAAGACAGAAAATTAAAAAGAACTGGAAATACTTATACATTTAACTCTAATGAATCTAATATTAAAAATTCAGACTTTACTATAACTTATGAAGAATATGAATATCAAAGAGAAAAGTATATTCGCGTAAAAGCCAATTTTCATCAAGAAAAGGAAGTAAAACTTTCTAACGGTTCAACGTATAAAAATGGTGATTATGTATGGGTAGAAGTGTCTCCTGTAATTTGGCTAGTTGATGAAAAGGCGAGCATGCTAATTTCTAAAAAAATCCTAGTATCAGGTGTAAGATTTTTAGATGAAAATGTTAAATACGATGGAGATTTTGATGAAACCGATTTAAAAAAATATCTTGATAAATATATGCTTCGTGATTTAACTCAAATCGTAACATTTACTCGTGTTCAAAACATGACACCAGAAGAAAAAGCTCAATTTGACGAAGAACAAAAACAAGCAGAAAGAAGAAGGAACACTTATGGTTTAAAATTTGGACAAGTAAGCGAAGAAGATATTATAAGAGGTGCTATTGAAAGTAATATTGCCGTCTTCTTACATGGTCCATCATCGGAAGGAAAATCCGCAAGAGTAAAACAAATAGACCCCGATTGTGAAATTATCTATCTAAGAAATGCTAGCCCCGAAAGTTTAAATGGTAAAAGTGTCTATAACGCTGAAACTGGCGAAATGATTGACATTAAACCTTCATGGCTAAAAAAACTAGAAGCAAAATGCGAAAAAGAACCTGATAAACTTCATAT
>OIYV01000814.1_pt1 | contig 16263 bp, 17 predicted proteins | sample 1588251 | NCBI WGS metagenome assembly OIYV01 (sample SAMN03283282) | human gut metagenome | biome: human-associated habitat; material: feces | host: Homo sapiens | place: Peru | collected 2012
CAGATAAAGATAATAATAGTTTATATGAAATATCAATAGGTAGTGAGAATGGTTCAGTTGAAGCTAACACAAATGGCTCAGGCATGTTTGCTTATTTAGATAATGTATCTACTTTAGATTTAAGTGGCTTAGATACTAGTAACATGACTAGTATGAGTAAAATGTTTTATAATAGTAAAAGTCTAACTAACATAGATGTATCTGGGCTTGATACATCAAAAGTTGTAACAATGACTAATATGTTTGAAGGTTGCACTAACTTAAAAGATTTAGATGTATCGAATTTTGATACATCAAATGTAACTACAATGCAGTATATGTTTCGTAAATGTGCATCCTTAGAAAAGTTGAATTTGAGTAATTTTAATACTGATAAGTTAAAAATTACCTCTAGAATGTTTTGGGAATGTAGCAATTTGAAAATATTAGTTTTATCTAACTTTAATACTAGCAATGTCATTGATATGGAGCGAATGTTTAGTGGATGTTCTTCACTTTTAGCTTTGGAATTATCTAGTTTTAATACTAATAAAGTGACAAGTATGAATAATATGTTCAGTAATTGCTCTTCTCTTGTTGACTTGAATGTTAGCAATTTTGATACAAGTAATGTTACAGATATGGAAGGTATATTTAGTAATTGTTCAAAATTAACTAGTTTAAACTTATTGAATTTTAACACATCTAAAGTAATAAATATGAATAAAATGTTTGAGGGATGTAGAAATTTAAAAAGTATAGATTTGAGTAATTTTGATACAAAGTCAGTCAAAACTATGCAATTAATTTTTGGCGAGTGTAAAAGTTTAATATCTCTGAATTTAAGTAATTTTAATACAAGCAATGTTACTGATATGTGGAGAATGTTTATTAATTGTACTAATTTAAAAGAGATAGATGTGTCCAGTTTTGATACAAGAAAAGTAGTAAACATGTCCGCAATGTTCTATAATTGCAGTTCACTTGTAGATTTAAACTTAAGTAATTTTATAATAATATCTATACCTAATTTGGAAGATATGTTTGGATATTGTACTAGCTTAAAAAAATTAAATATTAATAAAATGGAGTTTTTCGAAAATCAAAATCATAAAAATATGTTTAATCAAATTAAATTTGATACCGAAATAATAGTTAAAGATAGTACAGTTAAATCTTGGTTTAATACTAACTTTAGTAATTTAACTAATGTAATAGTAGGCTAAGAGAGATACTAGTTATCTTTCTTTTTATTTGGAATTATCTAAGCTAGAAAGTATTTCACCATGAATATAATGCCTTATAGTTATTCATTACTAGACTATAAAATAGGCTAGTAATGACATGAAATGACCTAGGCATTTCATGAAAGGATATATACACTTTTTAAAAAAAAATATTTTTATTACAAAAACAATTTTAAAATATAAAAAAATGTGGTAGAATATATTATGAGTAGGAAAGGTGATATTAATGGATAGTGTTCTTTTAATTACAATATCTGCCTTTATATTGGCTGTAATACTTATTATAGTTACGATTGTTATTATAAAAAGAAATCAGAATAAGAAGTATAAAAAGGAAATAGAAGAACTAGATATAAGAAAAAATAATTTAATAGGAGTACCTGTACTTAGTGAAATAACTAAAGTTAAAGAACTTATAAAAACAGATAATTTAAAAAATAAATTAGATGATTGGGATAATACTTTTACTACAATTAGAGATGAAAAGATACCTGAACTTACTGATTTAATATCAGAAGCTGATTTTTTGATTGATAGAAAAGATTATAAACAAGCAGTTAAAAAGATTACAAATATTGAAATAGAAATAAATTCTTTGAAAAAGAAAACAGATCATTTACTTGAAGAAGTTAAATTAATTACTAATTCAGAAGAAAGAAATAGAGCTCTTATTACTAAATTAAAAATAGTATATCGTGAAGATCAAAATAAATTTGAAAGATCAAAAAAAGAATATGGTGTAATAGCGGATTATTTAGAAAAAGAAATAGATAATATTGATGATTTATTTGCTAAGTTTGAGAAAGCTATGGATAATAATGATTATGTATCAGTAGAGAAGAAAATAAATTTACTTGATGATAAAATAACTAAATTAGGTAAATTACTTGAAGATATTCCTACAATAGTATTAATGGCTACTGTATTAGTACCAAATAAAATTGATGAAGCTATAACCTACTATTATCGTATGAAAAGAGATGGTTATCCACTTGATTATTTAAATGTTGAATATAATATTAAAGAAATAAAAAATAAGATAGATAATATTATGGAAAATTTAAAGAAATTAGAATTAGGAGAATCTATAATAGAATTAAAAACTTTTATTGAATATTTTAATGAATTATATAATGATTTTGATAAAGAAAAAGAATGTAAGGATTTATTTAGACAAAATATTAAAGATTTTAGTTATAAGATAGATAATATTAATAAAGTTGTTAGAGATATTTATCTTCAGATAGATGATATTAAATATAATTATAATTTATCTGATGAAGATATTAATAAATTTAGTATTCTTAATAAGAATTTAGAAAAAATTAATCAAGATTATAAAATATTAGTTGATCAAGGTAAAATGAAAACATTTGCTTATTCTAAATTAGTAGATGAATTAAATGGTTTATCACTTAAGTTATCTAGATTACAAGATGATTTGGATTTTCAACTTAGATCAATTACTAGTATGAAAGATGATGAAACAAGAGCAAGAGAGCAGCTTGCTACGATTGAAAACTTACTTAAGAAAGCTAAATATAGACTAAAAGATTATAAAATACCAGTAATACCTAGTAGTTATTATATTGAACTTACTGAGGCACAAGATGCTATTAGAGAAATTATAAAGGAATTAGATAGGAAACCAATTGTTATTAAGATACTTAATATAAGGGTAGATACTGCTAGAGATTTGGTTTTTAAAATATATAATAAGACTAATGATATGATTAAGATTGCTAGTATGTCTGAAAAAATTATAATTTATGGTAATCGTTATAGAAGTAGTTATGAGGAAATAGATATAGCCCTTACTAAGGCAGAGGAGTTATTTAAAAGAGGAAAATATAAGGAATCTTTGGATTTATCAATGAAGAGTCTTAGTTTTATTGATAAAAATGTTACAGAAAAATTTTAAAATTATTGATTTTTAGAGTAAATTATGTTATTCTATGTATAGAGTAAATAGGGAGGAAATAAATAATGAAAATAGTAGTTGATTTTTTACTTGAATATTGGGTGTGGTTTGTGGTTGTTATTGTAATATTACTTATTACTGTTGTTGGCTTTTTAGTAGATACTAAAAAGAAAAAGAAACTTAGAGATAGTGTTAATAATAATAATAATGAACATATTGATAATGGAATGAATATGAATAATATGAATATGATGGGAAATATTAATGATATTAATTCTATGGGTATGAATAATGGTTTTAATGTTAATGCTTCAAATAATATGAATAATATAAATAATGTTAATGATATGAATAGTGTTAATAATGGATTTTTTAATTCTCCTATGGAACAAACAAATAATTTTGAACCTAGACCTGTAGAGAGTACTCCTATTATGAATAATAATATGAATAATAATATGAATAATAATATGAATAATAATATGAATAATAATGTTCAAAGTATTCCTACTCCAGTAGTAGAATCTAATAATGTTCAAAGCATTCCTACTCCAGTAGTAGAACCTACAGTTGCTAGTGTTAATCCTATACCTGAAGTTAATATTCCCGATAATAATATAAATGTAGGAAATGTTATTCCTAACTTTGTAGATGGTATACCTAATCAAAATGTTGGTAATATTCCTTCATATAATCAGGAGCCTGTTAATAATATACCAGTTCAAAATCAAGTTCCTAATATACAGAGTGAAGTACAACCAGTTATGCAAAATGTTAGTTCTGTAAATAATATTCCTACTGGTAATATGATGGTTGGTAATGTACCAATGGATAATATACAACCAAATAATGTTGTTCCTAATATGGAAGTTCCAACTCCTAGTGTTAATCCTAATATTAATGTTCAACCTCAGGTTATGCCTACTATGAATAATCAAGTTAATGTTCAAAATGATATTCCTAATACAGTTAATACTAATATTCCTAATGTACCTGAGTTTAATCCTAATTCTAGTATAAATCCTGGAATGTCTAATCAAATGAATACTACTAATAACATACCTTATGGTAATCAAGTTAATAGTAATCAAAATATTCAAATGCAAAATGGTAATTGGAAATTATAAAATTTAGGATTTTCCTAAATTTTTTATCTAAATGGAGAGTGATTTTATGAATAATCAAGATTCACCTAATGGTGGTAGTTATAGAGCAGCACAAGGAAATTTGAATACGGTTATTAGTAATCCAAGTGTTAATATTAATGATACTATGAATATGAATATTCAAAATATGAATAGTACTTCTAATAATAATCAGGTTAATTTGAATACTATTAGTAACAATGATGTTTCTAAAATAAATAATAATGTTCAGGTTTCAAATACTAGTACTAATAATAATATACAATATTCTAATACAAATAATAATATACAAAATAATAGTAATACTACTAATAATTTTGTTAATAATAATGTTAATAATAATTATGTTGCTACTAGTGGTAATGTTAATAGAACTTATGTTGATAATAATAAATCAAAGAAAAAGACCGTATCTATTAAGATAGGGCCTGAGTTTAAAATTGCTTTTTTAATTGTGGTTATTTTGTTGGTGTTTATATTCTTATTACCAATGATTAGTGATTTACTTCGTTAGATAGTTTTATTATTATATTGAAATCATCATCAGTTGCCATAATATTTTTATGTTTTTGATGACATTTTGTACAGTTATAAATTATTTTATAACTGTTTTTATATTTTTCAATACCAATTGGTTTCATTAATCCATGGCAAGTACATTCTCTGTCACCAGGATTTATATCTAAGTGTTTAGAATATAAACAATATGGGCAGTGATCACGAGCAGTATAACCTAATTTAGTTACTTTTTTACCACAATTTTCGCAAATAAAACTTTCATCAATCATATTAAATTTCTTCATAATCTTATTTTATCATATATTTAAGTAAAAAAACACCCTTTTTGGTGTTTTAGTAGTAAGGATATGGTCCATATGGTGGTCTTGGTCCATAATATACAGGATATGGATATGGTCTAGGATAAAAGGCAGGAGCTAATAATCCTCCAGTTATACCTCCTAATATAAATGGACCTGCAAATCCACCAGCAAAACGATTATCTTGATAAGGATATACCATTTTTCTATTATACATATATATAATCTCCTCTCTAATATATTATATAGAAAAATGGTATATAGGTGAAAAATACTTTATTTATTTATAAATATTTAGTATAATATATACTGTGGAGGTAATTATGGAAGATATTGTGTTTAAAAGTGATGATTTAGTAGTTATGAGTTTAATTAACTATTTTATTACTGAAAAGAATTATAATCCAATGATTATACATGGATTAAATGATGAAATATGGTTAGAAAATTTAAATGAAGATTATAAGATAGTTAGAATAGTATCTCATCATATTCATAATAAGGAACAATTAGATTTTGATAAATTTAAACTTAGTAGAATAGTGAAACAAGTTAAAAAGAAAACTTTATCTTTTAAAGTTAAAGTACTTAGTATATATACTGATTTAGAAGATGATAAGATACTTAGTAATGATGATATTTATATAAATAAAGAAGAAGATATTAATAATCCTAAGCTTACTAATGTTTTTCCTAATATAGTAGAAAAGACTAAAGTAGATGAGAATGGGCTTGAATATTTTATTAAAGTAACTGATAATATTAATCAAAAAAATGAAAGTAAAAGTAAAATTGCTGAGAAAATATTTTCTTTTAAGAAACCTATTGTTACATATAGTTTAATATTTATATGTATATTAGTATTTATATTAATGTATGTATTAGGTAATGGTTCTACAGATAATTATACTTTATTAGTATTTGGAGCTAATGTTGATACTCTTACTAAGAATGGTGATTATTATAGATTATTTACTTCAATGTTTTTACATATAGGAATATTACATTTATTATGTAATATGTATTCATTATATATTATTGGTAAAGAAGTAGAAAATGTATTTGGTAAAGTTAAATATTTAATAATATATTTACTTAGTGGTATAGCAGGTAGTATATTATCTTTAGCATTTAATCATAATACAATATGTGCTGGAGCTTCTGGTGCTATATTTGGTTTACTTGGAGCACTTTTATATTTTGGATATTATTATAGAACATATCTTGGTGCTACTTTAACTAGATCAATAATACCAGTAATTGTACTTAATTTAATTATTGGATTTACTAGTTCTGGTATTGATAATGCTGCTCATATTGGTGGTTTAGTAGGTGGTATATTAATTGCTATGGCAGTTGGAGTACCTGATAAATCTAATAATAATAATAAAATAAATGGTATTGTATTATCTCTTATATATTTTGGATTTATTATATATTTATCATTTTTTAGATAATTATATTGTAAAAATATTTAATTTATGTTACTATTTATATGTATGATAAAGAGAGGAGAGCCTTCTTATGAAAGTATTAAATATAGTTAACTACAAGTTAATTAAGAGGAGTTACAAATCTAACCTAAGTATAATAAATAATAATATAATAAAGGCTATGAAATAACTAATAGAAATATTAGTGATTTTTCATAGTCTTTTTATCGTGAAAGGAGTTTTATATGAAAAATAATAAAGGATTAATAATAGGAATAATAGGGTTAATTATTGTTATGATAGGTGGTACTTATGCTTATTATAGATGGAATAGTACTTCTAATATTAATGTTAGTGTTAAGATATCTGGTAATACTGTTACTTTTGTAGGTGGAAGTAATGTTACTGGTACTTTAACACCAGTAGATAGTAAAGAAGAAGGTATTAAGAAAGATATTACTGTCAAAGCAAATGAAGCAGGTAGTACTATGAGTTTATATATGGATCTTACTACTATGCCTAATGAATTAAAAGAAGAATCATTTGTATATGAATTATATTATAATGATACTACTTTAGTAAAGAAAGGTAATTTTAAAGCATATAATGCAAGCAGTAATGCTAGTGGCATTACTTATGCTAGTAGTGGAGTAACTACTTTAACATTATTTACTGATAGAAATGTTAATACTACTACTGATAAATATACTTTATATTTATGGTTTAATGGTAAAGACTTTACTAATCCAAATACTATGCAGAATAAGACATTATCATTTGATTTATATGCTACTGGTAAGAATGCTACATTAAATGGTTAAGGAAGATTCTAGTTTATCTTCTTTTTATTTGGAATTATCTTAGTTAGAAAGAATTTTACTATTTAATAACATGAAAATACCTTGGATTTTCATGAAAGGTAGTATTATTTTAATAATTTTAATGACTTTTTGTTAGAAATTTGGTACAATAATATTGGTGATATATATGAAAGATATTAAAGTAGTATTTATGGGTACTCCATCATTTGCAGTACCTATACTTGAGTCATTAATAGAAAAGACTAATGTAGTTATGGTGATATCACAACCTGATAGAGAAAAAGATAGAAAGGGTAATATTATATATTCTCCATGTAAGGAATTAGCATTAAAAAATAATATTGAAGTATTTCAACCTATTAAAATTAAGGAAGAATATCAAAAGGTATTAGATGCTAAACCTGATATTATAGTAACTGCTGCTTATGGACAAATTATACCTAGTGTTATTCTTGATTATCCTAAATATGGATGTATTAATGTACATGGTTCTTTACTTCCTAAATTAAGAGGAGGAGCTCCAGTACATCACGCTATAATTAATGGAGATAAAGTAGCAGGAGTTACTATTATGTATATGGATAAGAAGATGGATGCTGGTGATATTATTAGTCAAAAGAGTACTCCTATTCATGAAGATACTACATTAGATGAACTTTATAGTAGATTATCATATTTAGGTAGAGATTTATTAATGGAAACTCTTCCTAGTATTATAGATGGTACTAATAATAGAGTTAAACAAAATGAAGAGGAAGTAACATTTGGTTATAATATTACTAAAGAAGAAGAAAAAGTTAACTTTAATGATAATATTGATAATATTCATAATAAGATTAGAGGATTATCTAGTATACCTGGAGCTTATGCTATTATTAATAATAAAAGAATGAAAATATATAAATCGGAAAAAACTAATATTAAATCTAATAAAAATCCTGGTACGATAGTAGATATAAATAGTGATGGAATATATGTTACTACTTTAGATTATGTTATAAAATTAATTGATATTAAATTAGAAGGTAAGAAAAGATGCTTAGTAAAAGATTTTATTAATGGTATCAATAAAGAAGAATATATTGGTGAGGTATTTGAATAATGGAAGATAATAAAAAAGAAGAAAAGAAGAAACTTAATATTAAAGAGAGATGGAAAGATAAAAGAGAAAGAGCTAAAATAGAACTTATGTTATATGGTATATTCTTTCTAGCTATTATTATATTTGCTCGTATATCAAGTAGTTTTAGTAGTAGTAATATTCCTAAAGATAATGACATAAAATCTTTTATTAATGATATTACAGATAATTATCAATATGATATAGATATTACTATAGATAATAATAATTATAAATATTATGGTAGTAAATTAGGTCATAATATGGATATTACTAGAGTAGTAGATAATAAAGAAGATTATTTTTATCAAATGAATGATAAATATTATATATTAGATACTAAAGGTAATTATATATTAACTAATGATAGTGATATATTTCCTTATATTGAATATAGATACTTAGATATTAATAATATTAAGGAATATATTAAACTTGCTACTTATAATAATAATATATATAGTGTTAAAGTATCTGATATAGTATTAAATAGTAATAGTAGTGATGTTATTACTATTAAAGTGGATGAAGATAATAAAAATATTATAATTGATTATACTAATTTATTTAAAATAGATAATGATAATTTAACTAAGGAAGTAGTTAATATTAAGTATTCAAATATTAATAATATTAATAGTTTGGAGAAATAATACAATATTTAGTATATATTGTTAAATTATACATATAATAAAGTAAAAGACTTGACGTACGTTAAAAAGTACGTTATAATGTATGTGAGGTGATTTAAATGAGTACTATTAATATAACTAATGCAAGACAAAATTTATTTCAACTTGTTGCAGATGTAAATGTTGGTTTTAACCCTATTACAATAGTTAATAATAAAGGTAAAAATGCCGTTTTAATATCAGAAGATGAGTGGAAAAGTATAGAAGAAACTTTATATTTATCAAGTATTCCTGGATTAGTAGAGGATATAAATAATATTAGAAAAAATGAAAATTGGGATGATGCTAAGGAGTTTAATCCAGATGAAGAATGGTAAAGAATATGTAATTAAATTTTCTAAGCAAGCAGAAAAAGATAAGATAAAACTTAAAAGTTCAGGTCTTGATAAGAATTGTATAAATATACTTGTTTTAATGAAAAATGATCCTTTTTGTTATCCACCATCATATGAAAAATTAAGTGGTGATTTAAGTGGACTATATTCAAGAAGAATAAATAGACAGCATCGTATAGTATATGAGGTTAATGAAGAAGATAAGGAAATACATATTCTAAGAATGTGGACTCACTATGACAAATTATAGAAGATACTAGCTATCTTTCTTTTTATTTTTAATTATCTTAGTTAGAAAGTACTTCACTGTGAATATAATATCTTATAACTATTTACTTATAGACTATGATAATAGGCTATAAGTAATATGAAATGACCTAGGCATTTCATAATATAAAAAATAAAAAAGCATATATTTTAATATAAATATATCTTTTTTTTAATTATTTTGATATAATGAAGTAGGAGAGTGATATAGTGAGAGTAATAATATCTGCTGGAGGTACAGGAGGACATATATATCCTGCTTTAGCTATAATTAATAAAATAAAAGAAGAAGAACCAGATAGTGAAATATTATATATAGGAACTACTGATAGAATGGAAAAAGATTTAATACCTAGTTTAGGTTATAAATATGAAGCATTAGAAGTAAAAGGATTAAAGAGAAAATTAACTTTAGATAATATTAAGACAGTTACTTGTTTTATATCTGCTATTAAAAGGGCCAAAGAAATAATAAAAGATTTTGATCCAGATATAGTAATAGGGTGTGGTGGTTATGTAACTGCTCCTGTTATATATGCTGCTAAAAAGTTAGGTAAAAGAACATTTATACATGAACAAAATAGTGTTGTAGGACTGGCTAATAAATTTTTATCTAGATATACAGATAAGGTAGGAGTTTCTTTTGAAAGTACTATTAAAGATTTTCCTAAAGATAAAGCTATACTTACTGGTAATCCTTGTAGTGAGAAGGCTCTATCAATAAAAGCTACTACTAAAGATAAATTAGGAGTAGATAAAGATAAAAAACTAGTATTAATAGTAATGGGTTCACTTGGTAGTAGAAGTGTTAATGATCGAATATTTAGTTTCGTAGATAAATTTAGAAATAAAAACTATAGTGTAATAATAGTTACTGGTAATAGTTATTATGAGAGAGTAAAAGAAAGAAGAGTACCAGATAATGTTAAAGTAGTACCATTTATCTATGAAATGCCTTCAGTTATGAAGATTACAGATTTAATGGTAACAAGAGCAGGAGCTTCTACTATGAGTGAAATAACAGCTTTAGAAGTACCCGCTATATTTATACCAAGTCCATATGTAGCTAATAACCATCAATATAAAAATGCTAAAGATTTAGTAGATCAAAATGCTGGTATTATGTTAGAAGAAAAAGATATGACTGATAGAAGTCTAATAGAATTAATAGATAAGACATTAAATGATAAAGATAAGATTAAAGATATTAAAGATAATTTAAAGAAGATTGGTATTAAAGATAGTAGTACAAGAATATATAATATTTTAAAGGATTTGATTATAAATGATAGAAAATTTTATTAAGAATTATGAGTATTATAAGAATTTTAATTTAAAAAAATATAATACTTATCGTTTAGAATGTTATGCTGATTATTTAATATTTCCTAAAGATATAAATGAATTAGTAGAACTATTAGATTACTTAAGACAAAATAGAATTAATTATATTATCTTAGGAGGAGGCTCTAATGTAATTCTTGCTAAGCCTTGCTTTGATGTTGTTGTTAAACTAGATAAATTAAATAATATTACTATTAATGATAATATTGTAGTAGCAGAAGCAGGCGTACCTCTTATTAAACTAGCTAATGAATGTATGAAAAATAATTTAGATGGTTTAGCTTTTGCTGGTGGTATACCTGGTATGGTTGGAGCTAGTACTTCGATGAATGCTGGTGCATATAATGAAGATATGTCTATGGTAGTAAAAGAAGTAAAAGTAATAGATCCTGATTTAAAAATAATTACTTTAAATAAAGAAGAATTAGAATATGCTTACCGTGATTCTTTTCTTAAAAGAAATAAAGATTATGTTTGTATAGAGACTACTTTTGAAATGAAATATAAAGATAAAGATGAGATAAAAGAAGTAATGAATGATCGAAAAAATAGAAGAGTATCTTCTCAGCCATTAGATAAACCTAGTGCTGGTTCGGTATTTAGAAATCCACCTGGTATGTCGGCTGGTAAGTTAATTGAAGATGCTGGCCTTAAAGGATACATTCATGGTGGGGCTATGATTAGTGATAAACATGCTAATTTTATAATTAATAATGGTACTGCTACTTACGAAGATATTATTATGCTAATTGATTATATTAAAGAAAGAATTAAAGTAATTTATGATATAGATTTAATATTAGAACAAGAAATAATAAGGTGATGTTATGCCAGAAAAAAAGAAAATAAAGGTTAAGGTTAAAAAAAGAAGATTAAAAGTAAAGAAAATACTTGTAACTATATTAATTATGGGTATATTAGTATTATCTTTTCTTTATATTAAAAGATTACCAATTACTAATATATATATAGTAGGTAATAATATATTATCTGATAAAGATATTATTGATATTTCTGGTATTGGTAATTATCCATCTTTTATTACAACTTTAGGTAGTAATATCAAAGATAATTTAATGGAAAATAATTATATTAAAGAAATAAAAGTTCAAAAAAAAATATGGGGCAAAGTATATATTTATGTTACTGAAAAGAAAGTACTTGCTTTATATAATGATAAACTCTTATTAGAAGATGGTCTACTAGTAGATAATAATTATAATGTAATGAGTGCTCCTATATTAATTGGAGATATTACTAGGATAAAAGAAAAATTTATTAAAAAGTTCTCATTAGTAGATAATGATGTATTACTTAAGATATCGGAAATTAGTTATGTACCTAATGAAGTAGATAGTGAAAGATTTTCTTTAAAAATGAATGATGGTAATCTAGTATATATAACATTACCTAAAATAGCAAAGATAAATAAATATAATAGTATATATTCAGGATTAGAAGGTAAAAAAGGAATTATTTACTTAGATTCTGGTGATTATGTTGAAGTGAAGGAATAGTTTATTCCTTTTTATCTTTTATTATGTAATAGTCACCTATATTACTAAATTTATTTTTAATTTCTTCTAACTCATTATTATTATGAATAGTCCATAAAAATATTTCTTTATCTTTAATCTTCTTTATTTTATTATTACTTATTAATTTATAATTAGTAATAATAAAATTATAATTATTTCTTCTATAAAGTAGTGTAATTATTCCTTTCTTATATTTACTTTTGATATACTTAATAATATTTTTATCAAAAGAGGCTAAATAAATATTTTTATTATATTTATTTAGAGTATTCATAAGAATATCACCAAATACTTTATAGTTGTTATTAGTTTTAATATCAATTAAAAATATTTTATTAGTATCAATATCAAGAATCTTATCTAAAGTAGTTAGATAATTATTTTTAATTAATTCACTATAGTTAGTTTCTTCAATAGCATTTAAATTAATAAGAGAATTGTGAGATAATACTATTTTTTTATCTTTAGTTAATCTTATATCAAATTCTACTCCTATACTTTCTTTATCTTTAATAGCTTTTTTAATAGCAAGATAAGAATTTTCTTTAATATTTTTAGAGGTTATTCCTCGATGGATAATATTTTTCATAATTAATTTTATGAAATATATTGAAAAAAAATTAATTTTATGATAACATTTAATCATAGGAGGATATAAAAATGAAGAATAAAAAAATATTAAGTTTATTTATGTTTATGTTGGGGGTATTTTTAATTTTTAGTTCTAATGTTTTAGCTTATGAAGTAGGAGTGAACTATGGAAGCGGTCCAGGTAGTGGTAACATCAACTATCATGTTGTATCAAAAAATATTGGAACTGCTCGTAGTGAAGTACATTCTTATATAAAGATATCTACTACTAACAAACTATTATATTGTTTAGATGAACAAAAAGGAAATCCATCTCCATCAGATGGTGGAACAGTTTACTGGAATTGTGAAAGTGAATTAACTGCTAATAGGGACCAAATTTTTTATTTAATTTCCAACGGCTATAAATATACTGGAAATGGTACTTGGAATTCAAATGATGATGATGACTTTTTTGTAACGCAATTAGCAATTTGGCACTTTGCTAGACATGGTGATGATGTATTTAAAAACTTTGACCCTAATAGAGACTCTATTAATAGAAAAATTCAAGCTCTTATAGATGCCGCTGATGCATATGCTAAGGTAGGGGAAGGCACTGTCAAATTATCAATAGAAGGTTCAGACAAAATGAATGTTACAAGTGATGGGAAATATTTTATAAGTAACAAAATAACTTTAAGTGGCAGTGATAATATTACTGATAAAAAAGCAACTATCACTGTAAGTGGTGTAAATGGTGCATTTGTAACTAAAGATGCAAATGCCACTAGTGGAACAAATACATTTACTTTTGGAGATAAAATATATATAAAAGTTCCAGTTAAAAATGTAAATCAATCATCAGAAATCAAAATAACAGCACAAGGAAGTTATATTAGATATTCAGGAAAATTATATGATTGTACACATGTAAGAAATTCAATAGAAAATCAAAATGTTGTTGATTATGATATTACCGAAGAGAAAAAGAATGCTAGCGCAACTTTAACCACTAAGATTACATTAAATAAAGTAGTAATTTCTAAAACAGACATTACTGGTTCTAAAGAGATAGCCGGAGCAAAATTAAGTGTAAAACAAGGAAATACAGAAGTAACTTCTTGGACTTCTACTACAACGCCAAAAAAATTATCACTTGCTCCTGGTACTTATACTTTAGAAGAAACTATTGCTCCTAAAGGATATATAAAGAGTACATCTAAGATAACCTTTGTTGTAAAGAGTGATGGTACAATTACTGTTGATGATAAAAAAGTAACTTCAGTAGTTATGAAGAATGAACCTATTACTATATATATATCTAAAAAGAGTATTAATGGTAAAACAGAATTACCTGGAGCTAAATTAAAGGTAACAGATAAAGATGGAAAGGTAGTAACGGATTTAGATGGAAAAGAATTAGAATGGATTTCATCTACTAAAGAAGTTAGTTTCCATTTGCCTGCGGGTACATATTATTTAACAGAAACTATAGCTCCAGAAGGATATGAATTATCTGATACCACAATGGAATTTACTGTTACTGAAGATGGTAAAGTTAAAATGGATAAAAAAGATGTAGATAATAATTTAATTGTATTTACTAATACACCTGAACCTACACCTGTAAAAACTGGTAGTTTTATGATTTATATTGTAGTTATTGGTATTCTTTCTGTAGGACTAGTTACATATTATGTTATAAAGAAACAAATTGTATAAGAGCTATTTGCTCTTTTTCTTTTGACTTAAGATAATTGACTTTGAATAGAAACTGTGTTATTATATTGAATGTTTCGGGGGGATTTTGATGTCGGATTTAACAATTCAATTATTAAGATTAATTAATGAAGGAAAAACTTTAAATGAAATAAGTGAAATTTTGAATATTTCACAAAAAAAAATATTCAATTATTTAACAATGATAAAGAACACTGGTTATGACTTTAAAAGAAATTATTATTCAAATGGTGATATAATATATACACCTGAAGTTAGATATAATGTACCTGCTTCTAATGAAGTAAATTTATTAATGTCACAAAATGATGAGACACTAAGAGCAGTAGTTATTTCTGATACCCATATTGGAAGTGAAAAAGAAAGATTAGATTTACTTGAGGATACATATAATTATTGTATATCAAAAGGAATACATGTTATTTTTAATTGCGGTGATATAATAGATAATATTTCTAATCCAGGAAAAGTGGATAGTGAAGGTAGAGTTAATTATTTGTTAAATAATTATCCTTTTGACAAAAGTATTTTAAACTTTATTGTTTTAGGAAATCATGATATTAGTCCATTAAAAGTTTATGGACAAAATCTAATGACAATACTTAATAATTATCGTCATGATTTAGTTACAATTGGTTATTGTGAAGGATTAATTAATGTTAAAAATGAAGCTATTGTACTTAGTCATCCATATATTGACTGTTCGCTTAATGCAAATAAGCAAAGTAAAATAGTTTTTTATGGACATTCACATTTTTATAAAATAAAAAATTTCTTATCTCAAGTTCGATACATTGGAGTAAGTGTTCCTCCATTATGTAATATATTTACAAGAGATATAAGTTATCCAGGTATTCTTGATATGGAACTATCATTCGATAAAGGTAGTTTTGATCGTTTAATCTTAAAACAATTAATTCCTATGTATGGTTCATTTGTTCCGGTGAATGAAAATGTTTATTATTTTAGAAGAATGCATACCGAGAAAATGAATGAGGAACAAATAGCTACTCCTAAAGTTAGAACAATGAGTCCTGGAACGAGTCAAATTGATAAATTTAATGCTAGATGGTATAAATAGAAGATACTAGTTATCTTTCTTTTATTTGAAATTATCTTAGTTAGAAAGTATTTCACACCAGATATAATATTGTATAATTATTTATGACTAGACTATAGGCTAGTCATAACCAAGAAAGACTTAGACTTTCTTGGACTAAAAAAGGAAAAAATACATAAAAATAGTTGTAATTTAATATAATATATGGTACAATTATATTCGTTATGGGA
>OIYV01000818.1_pt1 | contig 16195 bp, 16 predicted proteins | sample 1588251 | NCBI WGS metagenome assembly OIYV01 (sample SAMN03283282) | human gut metagenome | biome: human-associated habitat; material: feces | host: Homo sapiens | place: Peru | collected 2012
CCTGTAGAATTATTATAACTTACTACTTTTCCCCCATTTTCGCATACAGTTTTTTCTTCATTTAAAACATAATTACCTTTTGGTATTGCATCAGAACTAACATAGTCTCCAGATTCATTTTTAATCATAATTGCTAAATTATTTTGATTTCTTTGTTTAGTTATTGTTACCTCATTTTTATTTTTATATGTAATATTGAGTATCAATATCCCTAAAATAATTAATACGAACAAACTAATTTTTATTTTTTTCTTCATAACCACACCAATCTCGCATAAATAGACACTTTGAATTTCGTAAATTATATACTTATGAGAAAATTAAGGTACCAAATTTCGTTAAAAAGGGCTTGAAAAAGTAACAAAAAAATGGTTAAATTATAGTGAAAGTAGCGTAAATACGGATGCGATTTTTCCTAAAAGTATATAATATAGGAAAATACGAACGAGGTAAATACTCGGTTTGTGAGGTTTTTAAACATTTTTTTAAAATATATTTATTTAGATAAAAAATTTGTAAAAAATATTGACACTTTTATAAAAAAATGAATAAAAAGTTATTGGTATAATTTATTTTTTATGGTATCATATAATAGAAGGTAGATGATTATGGGAAAATTTTTTAATGGAAATGTAAAAACTTCGAAATCAACAATGATTAAAATAGCAATTGTAGCGGTGTGTGCTATACTTATTATAGTAATACTTATTGCACTTAATAAGAAAAATCCACAGCGAGCAAATCTAAAACTATACAATAATTTAGATGTTGAAATTAATAGTGAAAAACCAAAAACAATGGATTTCTTCTCCGTATTTGATAATTATGATGTAAATAAAGTAAAAGTAACATATCCTGATGATTTTAGTACAAAAGTTGTTGGAACGTATGAAGTCAAAATTACAATTGAGGGAAAAGAATATACAACAAAAGTTAATGTATATGATGATAAAGCACCAGAACTTGAGGTTAAAGACTTTGAAATAGAGGCTGGTAAAAGATATTATGTTGAGGACTTTGTAGAAAGTTGTTCAGATAATTCTGGGGAAGCTTGTACAATTGAATATTATTCTGATTCAAAAGACCAAGATGGTAATGCAATTGATTATTCAAAATATACTGAAGTTGGAAACTACTTAATTAAAATTATTGCTAAGGATGAAAATGGTAATGTTACTGAACCAAAAAGTGTTAATTTAAAACTAACTGATGCAAGTGGTAATACACCAACACCAGAACCTAATCCAAACCCAGATCCAACAGTAGAATGTAAATATGGTGATTTAAGTTATGATGAAAAAATTTATACTTATCCGATTGCTGTTATTGTAGGTGATGAACAAAATAATTGTGCACTTAATCGTGATTTATGGGATAATGATGATGTTCAAAAACCTGTTGTTGAATTATATAAAAGAGATTTAGAAAAATTAAAAACTGATTTTAATAAAATATATGAAACTAAATATCCAAATGGAGCTCATACATATATTTATCAAGACTTTAAAGCAGTATTAAACAAAGAAAACAAAGGACTTGTAGGTTATGCAGTTTATGTTAAACTATATGCCTCAGAGGCTAACTTAAGTATTGATAAGAGTACTGCTGAAAATCTAATCGCTGAATATTATTTAAAATCTGATGGAAGTAGAGAATATATTCAAAATCCATACAATATAAACTAGTGTAAAAACTAGTTTTTTTGTGGCATAAAAAAAAGTTCACTAGGAACTATTTTTGTTTTTTTCTTGAGAAATATACAAGACTTCCGATACCACCAACTAAGGCTACTAGAATAGCCACAGTAATAATTGTATCATTACTATGTTCATCTTTTTTTTCACCATTTGAGCTATCAATTAAAGGTGCAACAATATCTTCATAGTCTTCGTTTTCATAGGCTTTTTTAATTGCCTTTTTGATATCATCATCAAAGCCTGATTGATAACCAGGCCAAGATGCTTCATTACCAATTACAATGTAAGGAACACCATCAACTTTATCTCCACGTTTTTTTGCAACACTGTCCATTGCTTTTTTTAAGTTTGCATCTGCATTCCATTCAGCATCATATACTTCATAAACAACTAAATTAAAATATTTACCATATTCATCAGTAATACTATTTAAGAATGTTTTAGCCTTTTCACAATAAGGACAACCATCTTTAGTAAATACATAAACATTGATTTTTTCTTTAGTAGTTTCTTCAGCTGCTTTTACATTAAGCATTGATAATGATAAAGCACATAATATTCCTATTAATAACTTCTTCATTTTACCTCCTACAAAAATTATACAATAAAGTATTTTATTTAACAAGATTTTTATATATTTTTACGAGTCTAATCATGATTTTCTCTTCATCTAATTTAATTTGATTCGTAGCTATTAATGTAGCAAGGCCATTTGAATAAAGCCACATATGTAAAAATAACTCTTTAGCCTCTTCAAAAGAAAAACCATGTTTATTAACTAAATTTATAATTGTGGATTGATTCCATTTTTCATCAAAAACATCTTCAATCTTTTTCCATTTTAAATTATCTGATAAAAATAAACTACAAAATAAATTTTTATAATCATTAGCAAATTCAACATATGCAATACATAGTGTTAATAAAGCCTTTTTACTATCAATCTTACTATTAATAAATTCATCATATTGTCTATTAATTTCTATTAAAACATCTTTTTTTATCTCATCCATATTATTATAAATTCGATATAAAGGTTTTGTACTAATACCCAAATGTTTTGCTAAACTTCTTGCATTAAGGTTAAGCCACCCATCATCATTTATTAACTTAACTGCTCCCTTTACGATATTTTCTTTGGTTATCAATAATGCTTTTGCCATTTTTATCACCCCACTTATATGATAACTTATGTTTTTATTATAGCATACATTTTTTTGATTTTAAAGTACTAAAAAAGAGGATATTTATCCCCTTAATTTAAATTGTCTAGAATAGACTCATTATTTTCAATTATACTGTTTATTATATACATTTCTTCTTCAGATACTCCATATCTTTTCCAAAACCAGTCATCAGAATTTTCATATTTTTTAGAATACCTCCATAGAATTGGAAAATCAGGTTCTGGTTCTATCATTTTTTCAATATAATTGTTTAATCTATTCATATTTTCCTCGGAAAAATTAACTTTATATGTGGTTATTTTATTGTTTAATACTTTTTTAACTAATATTGGGTTATCATCTTTAAAGTATATGAAATAATCTAAATTATCATTTTCGTGGTATTCTATTTTATATTTATATTCTTCAACATATATTTCAAAGTTTGATTCTCCGCCTTCTAAAGAATATATTACACCTTTTTGATATAAGTTTAATTGTCTAGTACCATATATAACAACTTTATTACCATTTAATTTTTCAGAAAAATTGGTTTCTATAAAATTTTTTAATTTATCAATATTTTCTTTTGAGAAGTTTTGTGTTTTTTCTTCTTTTGTTGATTTACAGTCTACAGCACTACATGCATGTGTTATATCTACTTTTACTTTATCTTTATATATTTTAATATCTCGGTTTGTTCCTGGTACCGCACCATCAAAAAAATCAATTTCATAAATCATATTTTTATCTTCAGTAGCATCTTTTACATCTTTATTTTTAGTGAACTGCATTATCACTAATATCGCTAATATTATTAAAAGTAATATGGAAACTATAATGATTTTTAAAGTTTTATTATTTTTCATTTTATACCTACCTTTATAGGTTCATTATATCATGAGGCATATTTAATCCGCAAGTTATAATAGTCAATTTTTATTCATTATTTTTGGTGATTTGTCTAAGGTGGATACTTACGATTTTAAAGTACTAAAAAAGAGGATATTTATCCCCTTAATTTAACATTTAAATTATTTGTTACTTTATTAATAATATTTTCAAAATTATCCATAACTTCTTTTTCAGTTAAAGTTCTTTCATTATCACTATAAGTTAATTTAAATGCAATACTTTTTTCATTACTATCATTATTTGGAATATATAAATCAAATACATCAATATTTTTAAGAAGTCTTCCACCTGCTTTTTTAATTTCCTTCATTAAACTATCACAAGTAATATCTTTATTACATACAAATGCTACATCTTTAATAATTTCTGGATATTTTGAGGCTTCTTTATATTTAATTGGTTTTATATCACCCATTAATTTATTAATAGATAGTTCACAAACATAAACATTATCTTTACAAATAGTGGGATGAACTTTACCAATTATGCCTATTTGTTTATTATCTAGGGTAATACTTGCACTTATACCTGGATGTAAATTATTTATTTCACTAGCTACAAAATTATATCTATTTTTAAGTCCTAGATAATCTAATAGATTTTGAACAATACCTTTTAAAGTATAAAAATCACATTCAATTTCATTATGATTCCATGCGTTATAAATATATTTTCCACTTATAAGCATTGCTACTTTAATATCTTCATTAAAGTCTTTATCATAAGTTTTACTTATTTCATAAAGTAATATATCATCTACTTTTCTTGCTTTATTATAGTCGTAAACATTTAAAAGTGATGGAATAATGGTAGTTCTAACAATGCTTTTATCTGCGCTCATTGGATTAGGAAGCACTACATTTTCTTTGTTTTCATATTTAAATAAGTTAGCCATAGATAAAGATACTAAAGTATATGTTTTACATTCATTTAATCCTAAACTACGTAGTCTTTTTGAAATAATCTTTCTATATTTAACATCGCCAATATATTCACCTTTTTTGTATGTACCTTTTGGTAAAGTAGATATTAAATTTTCATAACCATAAAGTCTTCCTATTTCTTCGGCAATATCATTAACATATGGATCAATATCAAGTCTACGATTAGGTATTGTTACTGTAAATATACCATCTTCATATGTATATTCAAACATTAACCTATCTAGTTCTTTAGCCATATCTTCAGTTGAAATTTCAATTCCTAACATTTTATTAACATCATTTGGATTAAATTTAACTATTTTTTTAGTTTTATCTACTCTATCATATGTTACCCTACCTGATAAAATTTTTGCATCAGCATATTTTTCAAGTAAATGACATGCCCTATTTAATGCATCAATTGTATATTCATAATTTAAGCCTTTGCCATATCTAATTGAGGCTTCACTTTTTAAACTTAATCTTGCTGCTGTATTTCTTATTGAAACAGCATCAAATATAGCACTTTCAATTAAAATAGTTTTAGTATTTTCATCAACATCTGTATTTTCACCACCCATTACACCGGCAATACATACTGGTTTTTGGCCATCAGTTATAACTATATCACTTTCATTTAATACTCTATCTTTTCCATCTAAAGTTTTAATTTTTTCATCATTTAAAGCATTTCTAACAACAATTTTATCACCAAGTTTATCTTTATCAAAGAAATGTAAAGGTTGTCCATATTCAAGCATAACATAATTTGAAATATCAACAACATTATTAATTGGTCTCATACCAGCGCTAATTAGTCTATCTTGAATAAATTTTGGTGATGGTTTAATATTTAAATTTGTTACCATCTTTGCAAGATAAAATGGACATTTTTCAGTATTTACCTCTAAAGAAAAGTGATTTGTAATGCTATCTTCGATTTCATTATAATTACCATCAGGAAGTGTTACCTTTTTGTTTAATATTGAGGCAATTTCGTAAGCAAACCCAATATGATAATAACAATCGTTATTTCTATGTTTATGAACATCTAGATCATATATAGTATCAGATGAACCTAGTAAACATTGTGGATCACTTCCTATGACTGCATCATCTGGTAAAATATAAATACCTTTAGCATAGTTTTCCTCAGTCTTTTCTTCGAGGCCTAATTCAGAAAGTGCACATAACATTCCAAAAGATTCTACTCCTCTTATTTTAGATTTCTTAATTTCAAAATCTCCAGGTAAAACTGCACCAATTAAAGCCACAATTACTTTTTCATTTTCTTTTACATTTGGAGCACCACATACTATCTGAAGTATTTCATTTCCAACATCAACTTTACAAACATGTAAATGATCTGAATCTGGATGCATTGTGCACTGTTTTACTAAACCAACACATAAATTATCAATATGATTAGTAATAACTTTTTCAACATTAATACCTGCTTTAGTAACTTTAACAGCTAACTGTTTTAAATCTATACCATCTAAATCAATATAATCTTTAACCCAATTTAAACTTATCATACTAATTTTCCTTTCTATCAAATACTTGAACTTCTCTTAAATCTGCTGTATAAAATGTTCTTATATCATTTATATTATATTTAAGCATTGCAAGTCTTTCAGCACCAAAACCAAATGCAAAACCAGTCCATTTATTTGGATCATAACCACAATTTTTTAATACATTTGGATGAACTATACCTGCACCTGCAACAGTAATCCAACCAGTATTTTTACATAAACTACATCCTTTACCATTACAAGCAAAACAACTTATATCAGTTTCTACTGAAGGCTCAGTAAATTGATAATAGCTTGGTCTAAATCTTGTTACACAGTTTTCTCCGAATAACTTTTTAGCAAGTAAATCAAATATTCCCTTAAGATCTGATAAACTTATTTCTTTATCGACTACTAAACCTTCAATTTGCATAAATTGATGAGAATGAGTTGCATCATCATCATCACGTCGATATGTTTTACCAGGACATATCATTCTAATTGGTGTTTCACCATTTCCCTTAAGCATTGTTCTTGCTTGTACAGGAGATGTTTGACTACGAAGAAGCACTTCATCATTAACAATATAAAATGTATCTTGGGCATCTCTTGCAGGATGTCCTTTTGGAATATTTAAAAGTTCAAAATTATATTTATCTTCCTCGATTTCTGGGCCATCTACTACATCAAATCCAAGTGACATAAAAAGCTCTTCTACCTCTTCGATAGTTTTTTCAAGAATGTTTGGAGCGCCACACTTAATACTTACTCCAGGAAGAGTAACATCAATTTTTTCACCCTCTAATTTTTCATTAATTATTTTATTATTAATTTCATCATTTTTCTTTGTAAATGCTTCATTAAAATAAGTCTTAATTTCATTTACATACATTCCATATGCTTTTTTATCTTCAGCTTCTCTAATCTTACTTTGAAGTTCTGTAATTACTCCACTTTTTCCTAAATATTTTACTTTAACATCGTTTAATTCATTTAAATTATTAACTTTTTCTAAATCTTTAACTATTTCCTCTTTAATATTTTCCATTATTTCCTCCTTAAAAAAATAAAAACTTCCCATATTTATAGGGGCGTTTTATCGCTGTACCACCCTACTTTATGAAAAGTTTATTTCAATCTTTATATTTATAACGTAATTACCCGTTTATACTCCTTATTTGAATTTCGTTTTATAGTTTCTTAATACTTTCACCAAATGCATTAATCTCTTTTAAATTTATAAAACTACTTATAATAATTCATCGTATATTAATAATTTGTTGCTTTTAATTCCATAAATGATTCAGAATGTTTACATACAGGACATACTTTTAAAGCATCTTTTCCGTAATAAACGTGACCACAGTTTCTACAAATCCAAATAACTTCTTCATTTCTATGGAATACTTTATCTTCCTCGATATTACCTATTAATTTTAAATATCTTTCTTCATGATGTTTTTCAATATCGCCAACCATTTCAAATAATTTTGCAATATCTTCGAATCCTTCTTCTCTAGCAACAACAGCAAATCCTTTGTACATTTCAGTCCATTCAAAGTTTTCTCCATTTGCAGCATCTTTTAAGTTTTCCATAGTCGTAGGAATATCTCCACCATTTAATGCTTTAAACCAAAGTTTTGCGTGTTCTTTTTCGTTATTTGCAGTTTCTTCGAAAATACTTGCTATTTGTTCATAACCTTCTTTTTTAGCTTTACTAGCATAGTATGTATATTTATTTCTTGCTTGACTTTCTCCAGCGAAAGCAGCCATTAAATTGCTTTCTGTTTTACTTCCTTTTAATTCCATATTTTCACTCCTTTTTCATGTCTAATATTATCACATAAATTATAATGTGTCAAACACTTTGACATAAAAAAACCCATAAATAATTTATGAATTTTTTTTAGTTATTAATTTTAATAAAATATCTTCATTCTTCTCTAAAATAACATAATAACCATCATCATAGACTTCTTTTACAAAAACAAATTTATCTGTTTTCTCATTATCTAAAAGTTCATATGCTAGATAATAAATATTATTATTTAACTCATATTTATTAGTTAAAATATACCTTATGTTATTTTCAAGAACTACTATATCATTTATTCTCACTGTAAATGCTCTTCCTGACTAACAATTTTTTGATTTTCAATTTCTGCACGTTTTTTTACATTACTTACTTTAATTAATTTCATTATATCTTGAATTATAATTACAAGAGCCGGAATAATTACAACAACAAGCCAACCTATTTTACTTCCTACAAATCTTTGAACATTTCCAAGTCCAGGAATTTTTAATACAACTTTACCAATAAGATTACTATATGATGCTGGAGTATCATCTTTAATAGGATTATTATCTCCTTTTGTTACATATTCATAATCACTAGCAGTTTCATCATAAAAAATATCTTGTACTCTATGAGTAACGGTTTTTCCATAAGATAAAACACCTGTTGATTCGAAAGTAATTATATCATTAACTTTTATATCGGTGGGTTTATCTACCGTTTTATTTATTATAACATCTAATACATTAATTGTTGGAACCATGCTTTGTGAAACTATTGTATATACAGAGAAAAAAGGTCTATATTTACTACCTTTAGCTTCATAAAGTTTTAATGAAACAAAATAATACAATAAAAATGCTGCACAAATTATTAATATAGAAAATAATGTCCAAGATATAACTGAACCAATATAATTCAATATTGATTTAATTCTCATTTTTTTTGTAATCATATTTTTCTCCTTTCTACTTAATTGTTTCTATATAAAGTTTACCTTTAAAGGTTTTACCACTGTCAATGTTTTGATTAATACCGGTTTCTTTCCAGTTCATTCTAAGAACATATTTAACAGTAGTTTTTCTACGAATTAAAACTTCTGTTTCAAGGAATGTTTCTTTTCTTGGCGCTTTTAAATTATTTAAATATGAAATATTGCTACGAGTTATAAAGTAATCTAAATTATTCACATCAGTAAAATCATTAAATACATCACGCCATACTATTTTATATGCTACAGCATAGTCTGCATCATTTTTAATTTTTAAAACATAAGTGCCATTCCAACCAGGTTCAATATCCGCGGATACTAATTCAAGAGGATTATATATATAAAAGTCACTATCACTACCTTTAGCAATTTCTAAAATATTTTTTTCATTTTTATATTTATCATCTTCATAATAATTATAATCACTATCTATTTTTGTGCTGCCATTGTCACAGTTAAAATCACAAATACCATCATTATCAATATCTACATTTATATTAGGAAGACCATCACCTGTTGTATCACAATTTTTTTGACAATTTGTACCACTTTCAACAGGATTAGATAAAGTGCCATCACTATTAACGCAATTAAAATTACAAGTTCCAGTTCCATATACATCAATATTTTTATCTGGAATTCCATCACCATTTGTATCAATATTAAAATCAGCTTTACCATCTTTGTCATAATCAATATTTATATCAGGTACTAAATCACCATTTGTATCAATGTTTATATCTGGATGATTATCATAATTTTTATCACAATTTACATCACATTTTCCATCATAATCAGTATCAATATTTATGTCACCAACATTTTTTTCACCAACATAAATATTATGATCTGGTTTACCATCGCCATTTGTATCACAATTTTTTATACATTTACCAGTATCATCAGTTATATTTAAATCAGGTTTACCATCATTATCTAAATCTATATTTATATCTGGAAGACCATCACCATTTGTATCTTCGTTTAAAATTATTTTCTTTCCTTCAATAATAGTTTCTTTATTAATAGGATTAATTATTGTAGTTCCACCATCTTCGGAAATATTAACATCTGCTTTGCCATCACCATCAACATCAATGTTTATTATTTTAGTAGTTCCATCTGCTAAAATAACCTTATCATTCAATGTTTTACCATCGCCATCAGCATCAACATTATATCTAACATTTCCTTTTTCATCTGTACAGTTTCTTATACATTTACCTGTTTCATCTTTTACATTTATTGGATTTTTTATATTGCCATTTTCATCAATAATATTAAATGTTGGTTTTCTATTACCCTTATAATCAATGTTATGAATTGGTATAGTGGGATCATCTCCAGTGATATTAACATCAGGAATACCATCATTATCTAAATCAATATTTGTGTCCGCAAGCATATCACCATTAATATCACAATTTAAATCACAAGTTTTTTTATTATTGTAATCTTTTATAATATTAATATCAGCAATACCATCACCATCAAGGTCAATATTATAATCAGGCCATCCATCATTATCACTGTCACAATTTAATTTACATATACCACTTTCATCAAGTTGATTCATTTGATTAAATAGTCTTGTTTGATTACCAAATAAGTCTATATTAAATAAAGGTTTACCGTTTCTACTATAATCAACGTTATAAAAAGGTTTACAACTACCATCTTTTGAAACATTTAAATTTGGTACTTTACTACCCCATATTTTTTGATTAACATATTTACAATTATCAGGATTAGTTGGATTATAATTTCCATATATTTTATAAATATAAATAGTTAAATAAGCAGTAATTATAATTAAAATTATTACAAGTAAAAAGATAAAAGATTTAATTATATCTTTTTTTATAGATTGATTTTCTTTTTTTTCATCAGATAATAACTTTTTTTGTTCTTCATAATCATTTGTATCTATTAAAATATCATTATTAATATCTTTCACATTTTACTCCTTATTCTTATTTAAATTATATCACGATTTTTTTAGATAACAAATACTTTTATTAAAAAAACTGTCACATAGACAGATTTTTTATTGTTACTTCATCATAACTTTTACCACGATAATAACCATTTTCATCAAAATCATTATTTGTTAGATAAGAAAATGCTTTAACATAGATATCTGAGGTAATATTTTTATAATCGCTTCCACATGTTAATTTCATTGAAGTAATTAATGTATTATCAGTTATTTCATTATCTAATAAATGTGAATACCACTCTCCATATTCATGATGTACACCATCATACAAATATATTTCTAAATAGTTATAGAAACTTTCTGAATCTGATGGTTTTAAAATAGTCTTATGTATTTTTTCACCATTTACCTCAAAGGAAATTTCCCAACCTAATTTATAATTTAGATTTTCATATTCTGAAGTTGTATATTTATTCCATATTTCTTTATAATATGAACCAGTTACTTTTTCTTCTTCTGTTAGGAAAATGTTTAAAACTGTTATATCTTTTTTTAACACCCAATTATAAGATAAAGTATCACTTACTTTCATATCATTATCAGCATAAATTGATAATTTAATAGGATTAGTATCTTCATATTCAGGCTCTTTAGGAACAACTACTTCATTATTATTTGAAACAGTTTTATTAAAGTCTTCTTTTTGATTACATCCACATAATGATATGATTAAGCAAAGAATCATTATATATTTCATAATTTAATACCTTGAATAGAACCATACACCATAAGCAGGAAGTGCTGGAGGTTGAAAACTATTTGCAACATATTTACTATAACTTGAATAGCCTTCGGGTCCTCCTCCTAAATAAAATCCTTTTGTAACACCGTAATGTAAATGCCAGCCTGTAGAACATGTATCCCAACCACCATTTACTTTTAGAGTACTTCCTCCACCACCAACTGAACCAATTACAGTCTGTTGGGTAACAGTATCTCCAACTTTAACATAAACATCTTTTAAATGAGCATATGTTAATGTATAAGCAATTCCTTTAACTCTAACGTGAATATAAACTTGGTTACCTCCACATTTTGCTCTACTTATAACAGCTGCTACAGTACCTGCTGCAGTAGCATATACAGGTGTTCCTCCAGCATTACCCGCAATATCATTTGCTGGATGGAAATCAGAATAAGGTCTACCATTTAAATAAAATGAACGCCATCCAAACCCTGATGAAACATAACCTCTTACAGTAGGTCTTAAAAATTGAGCACTATTTGCAACATTTATACAAGAAGATAATAATTGATCATCTTTACAACCTAAATCTTCATAATATTTAATAAGTTTTTGTTGAGCACTAATTTGCTGTGAAATATCAAGTGTAACCTCAACTAAAGAAGATAAATCATTTTTTAATGATGCTAAACTGTTTTCATATATTTTAATTTTTTCATTTAAATCGTTTTGCTTTTTTACTAGACTAACTTGTAAACCTTCATTTTCCTCGATTAAACTTTCCATCTTTTTAAGTTCATTTTGAGTATATGAAATAATTTGACTTATAGCATCCGCTCTCATAACAACATCTGTTGCTGTAGAGGCTCCTCCTACATAATCTAAAAAGGTATTATCACTACTTACAATTTGATAAAAAGCAAGTAATTCTTCACTTTTTGCTTTTGTATTTTCTATTTCTTTAGTAGAGGATTCAATTTGTGCTTTTGCAGTGGCTATATCATTTTCAGCTTGTTCAACTTCATTATGAGCATTTGATATACGATTATTTTCTGCATTAATTTCACTTTGAGTTTTATTTTTTTGAGCATCATTAGCATTTTTTTCATTAATTAACGCCTGAAGTTCATTTTTTAAATCTCTTAATGTATTAGCTGCAGCATTAACATTTGAAAACATGTATAATATAGCAATTATACTAAATATTTTTACTACTTTTTTCATCATATCTTCAAATACTTCCTTACTGAGTTTGCACTACCAAACATACCTACAACAGCACCGATTAAAACAATTACACCAGATACATAGAACACAAAATTATATGGTTTAATTAAATTAAGTGTCTCAGTAAACATATAACCATGCATTGTATTAAATAAAATTACATAACCATAAATTGTTATACATACTGGAATTATTGAACCAATTATACCTAAAAATAATCCTTCGAATAAAAATGGTAATTTAATTGCGGTATTACTTGCTCCAACAAGACGCATTATTTCAATTTCATTTTTACGTGAATAAATTGTTAATTTTATTGTGTTTGAAATTAAGAATGCTGTAACTACAATAAGAGCAATAACAATTCCAATTGTAACCTTTTGAATAATATCAAAAGCAGATACTACTTCCTCAACCATAGTTTCACCAAATTTTACTGTTTGAATATTTGGTACTTTTTTAATTTCATCAGCTACATTAGAAATATTTTTAATATCATCAACATACACAGTACAACTATCCATCAAAGGATTTTCAGTTAAATAATTAAGCATTGTTGAAAATGTATCAGAGTATTCACTCATTTGAGTTTTCCATTCTTCTTTACTCTTATAAGTTACTTTACTTACCCCTTTAATATTTTTAATTTCTAAATATGCATTATTACTATCTTCTTCACTTGCATTTTTATTAATATAAACTACAATATTCATTTCTTTTTCAATTGACCTTGTGGCATTATTTACATTTACTGCAATAATAATTGCTACAGAAACGATAATAAGAGTTATCATATCACAAAGAATACTTGCCATTGAAAGTGAAAAATTACGAGTTATACTTTTAAATGCATCTCTTATACTTCTCCCAAAAATTCTAATCGCTTTCACTCTTATAACTTCCTTTCTTATAATCACCAACAAGCATACCATTGTTAATTACTAAAACTCTTTTTTTCATCCTATTAACAATTTCTTTATCATGAGTTGCCATTATAACAGTTGTTCCTAAATCCTTATTAATATTTGAAATTACATCCATAATTTCTTTACTTGTCATTGGATCTAAGTTTCCTGTAGGTTCATCACAAACTAAAAGTTTAGGTTCATTTACAATAGCCCTTGCTATACATACCCTTTGTTGCTCACCACCAGAAAGTTCCTTAGGAAAACTTCTTACTTTATCCTTTAAACCTACTCTTTCTAATGCCTTTAAGACTTTTGGTCTTATATCAACACCTTTATCACCAACACATTCAAGAGCAAATGCAACATTTTCATAAGCAGTTAAATTAGGTAATAATTTAAAGTCTTGGAATACAATACCAACTTTTCTACGAAACTTATATACCTTTCTATTTTTTAATTTACCAACATTTACTCCACCAACCATTACAGTTCCTTTTGTTGGTTTTTCTTCTCTATATAACATTTTAACAAAAGTAGATTTTCCACTTGCAGTAAGTCCAATTACAAAAACAAATTCGCCTTTATCAATTTGAACACTTACATCAGCGCAAGCAGTTATACCATTACTATATGTTTTAGTAACATCTTTAAATTCAATGAATTTCATACACACCTCCATTATGATTAAATTATAGCACTTTTTTAAGTGTAAGTAAATTAATAAACTTTTATTTACACTTATTACCAAAATAAAAATGTAAACCTTTTATTTTAATGTTTACATTATTTATTATCATAATTATCAAGAAATGAAGTATATTTACCATCTTTTTTAGTACCTAAAACACAATTTAAATTTATATTATTCATCGAAGTAAATATATTATTATCAATACTTGGATTTATTTTACGAAGATTATTTACAAGATTTTTCATTTCTTTTCTTTTACTAGTTCCATCATCCACTATGCTACAGTTTTCAGTAAATCTACAAGCACAATTAATAAATGTTAATTCATTATATTTTTTCCAAGCAAGCACTGCTGATTCCTTTATTAAATAAAGTGGTCTGATAAGTTCTAATCCTTCAAAATTATCTGAGTGAAGTTTTGGCATCATAGTTTTGATTTCACTACCATAAAACATTGAAAGAAGGGTTGTTTCAATAACATCATCAAAATGATGACCTAAAGCAATTTTATTACAGCCAAGTTCTTTTGCTTTACTATATAGATAACCTCTTCGCATTCTTGCACATAAGTAACAAGGGTTACCTTCTACTTTAGCAGTTACATCAAAAATATTAGTTTCAAATATTTCTATTGGAACATTTAGTAATTTAGCATTTTTTTCAATCAACTGTCTATTAACTTTATTATAACCTGGATCCATTACAACATAATGAGCAGTAAAAGGAAATTTTCCGTGTTTAATTAACTCTTGTATACATTTTGCAAGTAAAAAAGAATCTTTACCACCACTTATACAAACCATAATATTATCATTTTCTTTGATAAGTTCATAATCAGATATAGCTTTAATAAACTTACTCCATATATCTTTTCTAAATTTCTTTATAATACTTCTTTCTATTTCAACATATTTTTCCATAATACCACCAACCCATATATATTATAAAAAAATAGTAATTCTTGTCAATCACTATTTTCTAATTATTATTTATATTTTAATTACCTTCTTAATAAAAATGCATTATTTTGATTAATTTCAATATTATCTAAAAATGCAAATACTTCTTCCTCCGTAGTTATTGTTTTATCATGAAAAGCCCCTGATAAAGCATCCTCTAAAGAAAAACCATAACCATAATTACATTTTTCCACTATGTCATCTTGAAATGTTTTTAAATAATCATCTGGAATATATTGTCTTAATCCTGGTTTTTGAGTTTCTAATATACTCCATTTTAAAGTCGCTAATTTATCTCGAAGTTCATCTTTTAAAATATTAATATCAGTTTAATCATCTTTTGAAATTATATAATTTTGACCAATATTAAAATAAAATGTATTACCATATTGTTCTACGGCAATAGGAATTATTTCAGTACCGGTTTCTTTTGCCATTATCACTGTACCATTAAAAATCTTCATAACTATTACGTTCGGGGATACATTCCAAGCTCCTTCAGGATAAATTAGTAAATTACCACCCTTATTTAAAAGTTCAATAGCTCTTGCATAGGCAATTTTTCTATCTTCTCTATCTTTAGTTTCAAGTGGTATAACGCCATTTAACTTTAACGCTTCATAAATTGGCATTTTATATAAAATACCTGGATCACCAAGCATTAGGTACGCCGGATTACCAATAATTTGAAAGGTTCTTTGAATATCATTACCGCCAAT
>OIYV01000820.1_pt1 | contig 16192 bp, 13 predicted proteins | sample 1588251 | NCBI WGS metagenome assembly OIYV01 (sample SAMN03283282) | human gut metagenome | biome: human-associated habitat; material: feces | host: Homo sapiens | place: Peru | collected 2012
TGCTTTTCTACATGTTGCAATTGCCTCTTTTACACCTTCACGTGGAGGGTCTATCATTCCAATTAAACCTGTAAAAATTAAATCATTCTCTATATAATTTGACTCAATTTTACTAGGCAATACATCAACATCTTTGTAACCAACAGCTATTACCCTTAAAGCCTGTTGTGCCATTTTTTCATTTTGATTTTCTATCATTTTGCTAATTGATATATTTATACTTAATATTTGATTATTCCCATAATATTTACTACATCTTTTTACCAAAACATCTGGAGCACCTTTTGTAATTATTCTATATTTATTTCCTAATTTATGTATAGTTGTCATCATTTTTCTTGATGAATCAAAAGGAATATCGTTTATTCTCTCATATTGATTATATAGACTTTTCTTTGTTTTTCCTAGTTTAAAACATTCATTTATAATTGCAACCTCAGTTGGATCACCTGTAACATTTGCTTTTCCATCTTCATAAGATATTTGTGCATCTGTACACATACATGCTAACTCTATTGTTTGAGTTGTATTTTTATTTTGCTGATATGTGGAATATGTATTATTAGGTGTTATAGATTCAGTTGGAGTTGCTACACATACCACCTGCATTTTATTCTGTGTTAATGTTCCTGTTTTATCTGAACAAATTACAGAACTACTCCCCAAAGTTTCAACTGCCGGTAATTTTCTAATAATACTATTTTTCTTTGCCATTTTAGTAACACCAATTGATAAAACTATTGTTACAATTGCAGGTAGCCCTTCTGGAATTGCAGCAACTGCCAAACCTACTGAAGTCATAAACATTTCTATTGGTGATATTCGTTTAATTAAGCCTATAAAAAATATTAAAACACATATTCCTAAACATGCTATTCCTAAAGTTTTTCCAACTTCAGCCAATTTCTTTTGAATAGGTGTTTCTGGTGATTCATTAGTAATAATCATTTTAGCAATTTTACCAACTTTAGTATTCATTCCGAGTTTCTGTTACAACAGCTTCACCATGGCCATTTACAATAACAGTAGTAGCAAATACCATATTAACAGTATCACCTAGAGCAACCTTTTGATTTAAAACAACACCCGCATTTTTCTCAACAGGAACAGTTTCACCAGTTAAGCTAGATTCTTCAACTTTTAAATTGTAAGCATTTATCAACCTACAATCAGCTGGCACAAAATTTCCCGCTTCTAAAACAACAATATCACCAGGAACTAACTCACTACTTTTTATTTCTCTAACTCTTCCTTCTCTTTTCACTTTAACTCTAGGAGCAGTCATTTTTTTCAAAGCCTCTAAAGACTTTTCCGCCTTAGCCTCTTGCACAATTCCCATAATGGCATTAAACACCACAATTGCAATAATAATTATAGAATCCAGATAATCATTTGAGCCTTCAACTTTACTAATCACAGCCGATACTATTGAAGCAATAATTAAAATAATAATCATAAAATCATTAAATTGTTTGAAAAACTTTACTAACAAACTCTCTTTATGTTTGTCCTCTAATTTGTTTTCACCATATTCCTGAAATCTTTTTTCTATTTCTTCATTTGTTAATCCATATTGATAGTTTGTCTTCAATTTTTGCTTAACTTCACTTAGATTTAACGCTTGCCACATAATCAATCTCTCCTTTGTTTTTCATATATATTATATGCTTGTCTTAAATTGTTTGTATTATATTAATATATATGATATATATGTGGACTTTATTACTTTAAATTTATTATCAAGCAATAATTTTATACCCAAACTCTCCCTTACTTCCCCAAAAATCACTATTCCTCCCACATCCCAAAAACATTTTTAGATTCATTCTTCCACATTCCAAAACATTTTAAGATTCATTCTCCCCCCTCCCTCGGAGAAAGAAATTTTTACTTTTGAAAAAATAAATTCCGACCTAAGCCCCAAAACATCTAACCCAAGTCATTATCGTAACACACACCTCAAACACAATACGCACCCCACCGCGTTTGAAGGAATTTATTTTTTCAAAAGTAACAAATTTTTTCTCTCGGCACCCACCCCAAAAACACCAATGAGAACGAAGCCTTTTCCCCAAAAAGCCCCGTCCTCACTAACAATCTCTATTATCTACACATTCTTTATCTCTCTTTTTCTAAACGCAATCCAAGCTACTGAAACCATAATCACCCAATAAACCACGCACACACAAACCGCAAATCCCAAACTTGTAAACTCATACGCCGGCAACCTTCCAAACAAAAATTGCGTAAAATCCCAATTCAAAGTTGGAAATACAGCTAATTCCCTAATAGAATACATACTAGCCAATTGATTTATTACCGCACTAGCCACATTTCCCAAAATAGGCAACACAACCGCAATTACCGTATTTGCAAATATACTACTTAAAGCAAACGCCAATGTCGTAAGTAATACATATATAGGTAACTTATTTACAGCAATTATCAACACATATTCAAACATATTATATGTAACCACTGAATTTGTATCAAAATTATATACCACAGCAGGAATAGATAATGAATCAAACCCAAATACCACTCCTCCTACTATTACCTGGAACACAACAGTTATAACAAATATAAACAAAATCATTAATAATGACACAATATACTTCGCTAACAATATTTTTCCTCTTTTATAAGGCTTAACTAATAACATTTTTACTGTACCTTTTTCAAACTCACTACTTACAATTCCCCCAGCAATCATTATTATAAATATTATTATAAAAATTGAATATTCATCAAACACATTCAACAAAATTCCTCTTAAACTTGCCTGTTTTTCTACATCTTGCTTAGTTTCTAATATATATTTTGCAATCTCACTTTCTTCTATCATCTTCTGCTTAGAAACTTTATCTTGATATGACATATTAGGCTCATTTAAATTTCTATCCATACCTACCGTATTTATTCTTACATCTATTGCATCATTTAAAAAATTATTTCCATAAGGAATATTTTTATCAATTCTCATTTGTGCCAAATCTAATTTAAATTGCAATACTGAAAGTTGTTCTTCCCAATCTTTATTTGGTAAAGCACTTGATAACGCAATTTGTTGTTTTAAAGAATTTATTTGTCCGAGTTAACTCCTCAATTTCGCTTTTTACATATGATTGCCAATCATCATTATTTAGTTTACTAAGTTCCTCATTATATTTCTTTTCTGGACTTGTAACAATTTGCATCACATTTTCACCTTTAGCTGAATTTTCAACTGTCTGCAATACATTTTTCTTATCTTCTTCACTTCCATACTTATATAAATTAACATCATACAAATATGTGTAAAAATTCCTTTTTATAATATACGCTTGCCACGAATCTTTATCATATTTTTTATATAACTCATAAAAATCTATATCAGTTTTACACTCTATATATCTATCCTTATCTGCAACCTTATCTATACTATTTAATTCAGATTTAACAGTTTCTATATAATCTTCATCTGTTCTATAATCATAAGAAGTATAATTTCCCATATACTTATATAAAAAATTTGACAAAATCACAAATAAAAAGAAAATAATTAAAACAATATATGTTCCCTTTTTCTTAAAAATTTTTGTAAGCTCATTTTTTATTAAATTACCCAATTATATTACCTCCTGTCTTTTTCAAGAAAGCTTCTTCTAATGACACTCTTTCCTCTTTTATTTCATAAATCTTAACATTCTTATTTATAAGCATTTCTATAAATTCAGGCACATTTTCTTTTTCAATAATTAGTTTAAAATGAGTACCATCAATTATTGATATTTTCTCATCTTTTTCTAATAGTTTAGTATCATTAATTTCAACAGTATAAATATTTTTTTCATCAATTTTTTCTGACTTCAACTCTTCTATACTTGAATTTTCTATTATCTCACCATTTTTTATAATACAAATTTTATTGCAAAAGCTTTCAAGCTCAGCCAAATTATGGCTAGAAATGAATATTGCCATATTTTCTTCCTTAGAAAGTTTTACCAAAAATTCTCTTAATTCTTTAATTCCTTCTGGATCTAATCCATTTGTTGGTTCATCTAAAACAAGTAAATTAGGCTTATTTATTATAGCCTGTGCTATACCTAACCTTTGCCTCATTCCCAAAGAATATTTTGAAACCTTATCATTAATCCTATTTTCTAAGCCTACTAATTTTACAACCTCATCAATTCTTTCTTTAGTTACACCTTTATACATATTTGCAACCAATTCTAAATTTTTGCGACCTGATAAATACATATAAAAATCCGGATTTTCAACAATCGCCCCTACTCTTTCTATGGCATGAACAAAGTCTTTTTGTACATCATACCCATTAATTTTTACCATACCACTTGTTATACTTTGAAGACCTAATATTAACTTTATTGTAGTAGTTTTACCAGCCCCATTTGGACCAATGAAACCTAAAATTTCACCTTCATTCAATTCAAATGATACATTATTTAAAATTTGTTTTTTCTTAATAACTTTGCTAATGTTATCGCATTTTAAAACTTGATTTGGCATTTTTTCCTCCTTTTTTAAACTACGAAAAATACACAATTACTTAATTTTTCGTTTATTTTTTTACTATTATATATAAGTTTATATGGTTAGTCAATTGATTGTTTTTTACTTTATTGACTATATTTATGTTAGCAAATTTATTGGAAAATGAGTTAAAGACCTAATTTAGATAAAAATTAAATTAGTAAATTACTGAAAAAATAGTAATTTTCCTATATTTATGGTATACTAATGGTATAGAAAAGGAGATGATATTAATGATGCATGAATTCGTAACATATTCAGATGGAACTTTAGTTGTTTCCTCAGATATAAGAAAAAAGGATAATGGAGAAGAATATCTTATTGTTTGTTTCGAACGACCAACAGAGCATGGATTTGATACGATAATATTTGAGTTACCTTCTTATGATATTGTTAAAAAAGACGGAAATTATAGTGAAAAAGAAATAAATGTTTTTAAAAGTGTTGTTGAAAGAGGAGCGAGTTATTTTTTTGAAGTAGCTAAAAAAGGAAGTATGCAAAATGCCTAATTTATTTGGCTATCTTGGTTATACAGTTTTTTTCTAGGCAAATCATACTTTTAATTTTTTTACTTTTATATTGACATTAAATATAATTTTTATATCATATAAAAGAAGGTGATAATAATGATAACATTAAATAAAGATTTTATAATAATAGATGCTAAGGATTGTCCAAATAATCTAAAATATATTGATTTCGACTTAAACGCTACTTATCAACAAATAAATTCAGCCTTACGAGTTAATTTTAAAGATGATATGATTTATAACACTATGTGTATTAAGCGCCTTCAATATTTGGAAAATAAAAACATTAAATTTTCTTCTGAATTTAATAATTATAATATAAAATACATAATATCTAATTATAACCAAGATATAATATCTGCTTTAAAGGCTATTTGTATTTCTGACAAGCAAAAAAAATATAAATATTTATATGATAGTATATTTGATTCATTAGATAAAATCTGGGAAAACAATAATCCTTGTAAATTTTGCAATAATATATGTATTGCCTCTAGACATAATATGACATCTCATAAAGAAAATGGATGTTGTTATTCGTTTAATTATTCTAAAAATCCTTTTAAATTTATAGATAATTTTAAACTGTGTAAATATCTTAATGAGAGCAAAAAATGTACAACGCAAAACATTTCTTGTAAATTATTTGTTTGCAATTATTTAAAAAAGGAAAAAATTTTTAATATTAATATAAAAGACTTTATATTAATTCAAGCTTTTTTTAACAAAAAACAACAATTAATATTAAATCAAAACTTTTTTAGATCAAAAGAAGAAATTCTTAATAAGCTTTTAGAAGAAAATAGTGAAAGCTTAATTATGTACTACTTACGTAACAATTATAGGATTGATAAATAGCAAAAGATGAACAAATTTATTGTTCATCTTTTGTCATTTTTAATCTTTTTTTCAAATCATTAAAACCTTCTTTATATAATGAAAAAATATACATATCGTAATATTTTCCATTAAAATACTTATTAGATTTCAATCTTCCCTCTATCTTAAATCCTACCGTTTTTAAAAATTTCATACTCATTTTATTGTAGTCATATACTGAACAATATATTTTCCTAATTGTATATTTATTAAATAAATATTCGTAAAAAGCCATCCCTGCTTGTACACCATAAATAGTATTTCTATATTTTGAAATTATGCAAATTGTTGTATATACATTACCATCATTCGCGTTATACCTAAATGAGTTTATAAATCCTATATATTCATTGCTTTCAATATTTTTTACTAACATAAATTCATGATATTTATAATTTAGTTTTTTCTGAAATTCCTTAATATTTGTGCCTATTTTTCAAAAATCAACGTCAAAAAGCTTAATATAAAACGCAATAAAACGTATGAAAAAACATTATTTACTCAAATATTTTTTCATACGTAACATTTATTTTTATTGTCCAAAAAGCTCAGTACACCTGTAGTACTTTAAGTGTTTTTTTATTTAAGCTATTAACCCCTTGTTCTTTTCATAATATCCCCAGTTCTTCGTTTCCATGAGTTACGCCATCTTCATAGACAACAACTTACTAATACCATTTTCTTCCATAGTAATACCATAAACCGTATCAGCAGCCTCCATAGTCCCCTTTCTATGAGTAATAACCAAAAACTGTGTTTCATCGCTAAACTTCTTCAAGTAATCCGCATACCTATAAACATTAACATCATCCAAAGCAGCCTCAATTTCATCCAATATGCAGAAAGGGGCCGGATTTATTTTCAATATTGCAAACAATAATGCAATAGCAGTAAAAGCCTTCTCTCCACCAGACAATAACATCATATTCTGTAGCTTTTTACCAGTAGGTTGAACTCTAATATCAATACCACATTCAAGAATATTTTCTTCATCTTCTAAAACAAGCTCTGCTTTTCCTCCACCAAATAATTCTTGGAATACTTCATTAAAATTCTTGTTAATTAATGCAAATTTTTCAGCAAACTGAGTTTTCATAGTTTTAGTCATTTCTGTAATAACATTTCTTAACTTAGCCTGTGTATTTTCTAAGTCTAAGCGTTGCTCACTCATAAAGTCATATCTTTCTTTTGCCTTTTTATATTCCTCAATTGAATCAACATTAATACTTCCTAAATCACGAATCTTATTACGAAGTTTGTTAACTTCTTTTTGAGTATTTTGAACATTTGATGGTTTCTCATATTCACCTGCATTATTAGGTGTTAACTCATATTCATCCCACAAATTATCAACAACTTGTTTTAAATCTTGTTCGAATTTAGTTTTCTTAACATCAATTTTAACTAGCTGTTCCTTTAATCCTTCTATAACAGAAAATTGCTCTGTAATTTCCTTTTCAGTTTTCTCTAACTTATTATTAGCCTCTACTCTTGAATTTTTTAATTCTTCAATTTTGCTAGAGCTATTAGAAACATCTGATTTTATTTTTTCAATTTCATTATTAAAATTAACAATATTAGTTTCTAACTGCTCATTTTCAGTAGTAATTTCAGTAATCTGTTTTTCTTTATTTTCAATACTTGTATTATTATTTTGAATATCTAAATCAATTCTTTCAACCATTTCATCTATAGATGTTCCACTTTCATCAAATGATGATACAGAAATTCTTAAATTTGTTATATCAAAATTCAAATCATCTATATATTTTTGATTATCTTTATTTAGTAATGCAAATTGTTCTATAACAGTGTTTAATTCTGCATTTTCTTTATCTATTAAATCTATTTGCACAATTTTTTCTTCTTTTGATTTTAATATTTCTGATTTTTGTTCTTTAATTTTTTCATTTTCTTGTTTTAATTTTTCAAGCCTTGTAGCTAATCTTTCAATATTTTCCTCAACAGAAACCATTTTTTGTTTTTCTGTTGCATACACAATATTAATTTCATTTAATTCATTATCTAAGCTTTCTGATTTTTCAATTACATTTGAAATTGATTGTTCATATTTTTCTTTGTTTTTTGTAACCTCTTCAAGCTTAAATTTCAATTCTTTAATTTCTTTTTCAAGTTTTTCAATTTCATTACTTCTACCTAAAATATTTACAGTTTTATTTGCAACAGAACCACCTGTAATAGCCCCTGAATTGCTTATAATATCACCTTTTAAAGTAACAATTCTAAAATTGTAATTATTATTTTTAGCAACTTGAATTCCTGTATCCATTGAATCTACTACAACAGTTCTTCCTAATAAATTGCTAACTATTTCTGAATATTTTTTATCACATTTTACAAGTTCAGAAGCAATTCCAATTAAACCATCATAATGTCCTTTTATTTTATCTATTTTAGAACCTCTTACAGATGTAATAGGTAAAAATGATGCTCTACCTAGATTATTTTTACGTAAATGTTCAACTAATTTTTTTGCAGTATTTTCATTATCTGTAACTATATTTTGTAGAACTCCACCAAGTGCCATCTCAATTGCAGTTTGATATTTATTATCAACTGAAATCAAATTAGCTAAAACTCCATGAACTCCTGAATTTAATGAAGGATTTTTATCACAATCTAATAGTAAAGATTTTACACTTTTTGTGTACCCTTCTTTTTCTTTCTCAGTTTCTATTAAAAACTTACATCTTGAATCTTTCATTCTAATTTCATAAGAAATTCTATTTAATTCTTCTTCATATTCTTTTATTTTATTAGAAGCCTCTTGTTTTTGATTAGATATTTTTTCAATTTCAGATAAAACATTGTTTTTCTTTGTTTCAATTTCATAATATCCTTTAGATAAATCTTGCTTACTATCTCTTGTTCTATCTAATTCTGAAATAGTTTCTGCAATTTCAGTTTTTAAAGTTTTTTCTCTTTTTTCAAAGTTTTCAAAATTAGCTTCTAATGTGCTAATTTCATTACTTTTTTCATATTTTGAATCAGTATTTTTTTCTATTTTTTGTTTTTGCTCTTCAATTTCAAGTTCTTTGCTTGAAAGCTTTTCAGTTAGTTTAGCAAGTTCTACCTCTTTTTCTTTTAACTCATTTTCAAACTTTTCTTTATTTGAAAAAATATTATTTTTCTTTTCTATTTTTTGATTTTTCTCTTCTTCTAATTCTTTAATTCTATTTCTAACTTCTTCAATTTCAGTTTTTAATCTTTCTGTATTAGATTTATTATTAGAAATCCTTTCATTTGAAATTCCTATTTCTGAGTTTAATTTTTCTATTTTATTAGTACTTTCAAAACTTAAATTTTGAACATTTTCAATCTCAGCAGTCAACTCATCTATCTTTATTTTCATACTATCTTTTATTTTTTGTTTTTCTTCAAGTTTAGCTTGCTCATCATTTGTTTGAGAATTCATTATTTCTTCATCTTTAATAATTTGTTCAAGCTTTTCTTTATATGAATCTATATTATATAAAAATAGCCCAACTTCAATATTTTTAAGCTCTTCACGCAAATCTAAAAATTGTCTAGCTTTTTCAGATTGAATTCTTAACGGATCCAAATTTGCTTCAATTTCAGATAAAATATCGTTAATTCTTAATAAATTTAATTTTGTTTGTTCTAACTTTTTCTCTGATTCACCTTTTCTAACTCTATATTTAACAATACCTGCAGCTTCTTCGAAAATATGTCTTCTATCTTCAGATTTATTACTTAATATTTCATCTATTTTACCTTGACCTATTATAGAATATCCATCTTTTCCTATACCAGTATCCATAAATAATTCTAATATATCTTTTAATCTACAGGGTACTTTATTTATAAAATATCCACTTTCACCACTTCTATAAATTTTTCTTGTTACTGTAACTTCAGTATATTCAATTGGTAAGCTACCATCTGTATTATCTATAACAATTGAGGCTTCAGCAAATCCTAATGATTTTCTATTTTGTGTTCCATTAAAAATAATATCTTCAGATTTAGCCCCTCTTAAAGATTTCATACTTTGTTCTCCTAGTACCCATCTTATACTATCTGAAATATTACTCTTTCCAGAACCATTTGGTCCTATTACTGATGTAATTCCTGGTTTGAATTCTAACACAGTTTTATCTGCAAATGATTTAAATCCTTGTAATTCTAATCTTTTTAAGTACATTTTTATTTCACCTTTCGTTTTTTATTTTAGTGTTGTATTTTTGTTTATAATATATCAAATTTCTAGATAAATCAATAGTTTTAGCATACGAATTATATTCTAAATGCTATCTCTCTAGTTACACCTAAATTGTAAAGTAGGCTATTTTATGGCTAACTGATAACAATCTCCACAATTGATTTTTCTAACCTTTTTAAATAAATTCTTATCTTTTTTTGTTATTACATTTATATTAACTCCATCTTTATATTTCTGCTAGTTTTTTGTCCATATACATATTGGTCAAAATGTTAATTTAAATTTAAATAACCTAAACAACTCTCCAACTCAAAAATTTCTTCTTCTTTAAGATTTTCATAATACTTGTCTAAACTCAAATTATCACTAATTTTCTTTAAAGCTATTAATGGAATCTCATACATTTCACATAATAGTGAAATTGAATGCAATTCCATATCAAAAGCCACATGTTCTTCAATATCTGTTTCAGTTACAAAACTTTCTGATGAATAACATTCCACTTTTTCAATTTCACTATTATCTAACAACTCTAGCTTTTGACTTCCACCAGCTAACATAACATACTTCTCTTCTCCGGGAATCTCCCATTCATAATTATATACTCTAGAAATATTAACCCACTTACCAACTCGAATATCAGTAGACCCAGCATATCCTATATTAATTATTAAATCAGGTTTTTCATATTTACACAAATATTTTGTTAAATTAATTGCTGTTAATTGTTTTCCAATACCTGTTATCAATAATCTTATATTTGAACATTTATCACTTTGTTCACCTTGTTTTTCCTGGATGTATTTACAATTCTTACTTTCAAATAAATCTTCTTCTATTTCTTCTAAATTTAACCTTTTAGCAATTCTTATTGCTTCTTTCCTCATTGCACATACTATTAATACATTTTTCATTATTACCAAACTTCCTTTTCTATTTTTTACCATTCTACCATTTTTTTACCACACTGTCCATCTATTTATTTGCTCTAACTACTTTTAATTTACAACATACACTTAACATTCCAAAAATAGTAGAGTAGGCAGAAATTTATAATTATGTAAAAAACATAAGATATATTAACAATGCAGTACAAAGTGCGCAGTTTGGGAGAATGCAATTCCTTTGCACTACTAAAATAACATTCAACATCAAAACAGGTACCGAACCTGGTACTTAAATCCATATTCGACCAGCGAACGTACGGAATGTTAATATATCTTATGTTTTTTACATAATTATAATTTTCTGCCGGTTCCCTGCAAAAGTAATAATCCATTCTATTAGCACATACACTTACATATAAGCAGATTTCAAAGGAGCAAAAACAATGAAAATCATAAAAACATTCATTCTAAACGGATTAATCTTAACTCTAACATCCCTTATTTTGCGCTGTATTGGAATGTTCTTTAATTCATACATATCACAAAAAATAGGCGCAGAAGCAATAGGCTTATATGGATTAATAATGTCTGTATATGGATTTGGTATAACAATTGCTCTTTCAGGCATAAACCTTGCAACTACCAAAATCATTGCAGAAGAAATAGCAATTGGAAATATTGGCAATATAAAAAAAGTAGTACAAAAATGCTTAATTTTTAGTCTACTTTTTAGTGGAATAGGAAGTATTTTATTAATATTTTCTGCCCCATATATTACATCAACTTTACTTCATAACAAAATATCTTGTGTGCCATTTTATATAATATCAATATCACTACCATTCATATCAATGTCATCATGTTTAACAGGGTATTTTTCCGCTGTACGAAATTCAATCAAACCTGCATGTGATCAAATTTTCGAGCATATTTTAAAAGTATGCTTTATTTCACTTTTACTAAATTACTTTATGCCTTCAGGGCTAGAATACATATGTATTTCACTTATTCTTGGAAATATAATTGCAGAAATATTATCTTTCTTTTTCATTTACATTTTATATAACTTAGATAAGAAAAAATACAGTAAATATTCTTGTACTAATTCCTACTTTGAAAAAAGAATTTTAAATATAACTATTCCTGTAGGATTAACTTCATGTATTCGTTCTGGTTTATCTACATTAAAACAAGTATTAATTCCATTAGGTTTTGAAAAAAACGGAAATAGCTGTGAAAAAGCACTTGCTAATTATGGACTAATTTCTGGAATGGCAATGCCTTTGGTTTTATTCCCTAATATTATTATATTAGCATTTAGCAATTTATTAATACCTGAATTTGCTGAATTTAATGTGCGCTCAGATTATTCTAAAATTAATAGAGTTAGTACAAAAATATTAAAATACACTGCACTTTTTTCCATTATAATTTCTATCATATTATTTATATATGCTGATAAATGTAGTTATTTTATGTACAAAACAAATGAAACCACTATTTATATACGCCTATTAGCGCCTCTTATTCCATTTATGTATGTTGACAATGTTGTTGATGCAATTTTAAAAGGACTAGACAGACAAGTAACAGTTCTTAAAATAAATATTTTAGACCTATTTACAAGTATTTTACTTATATTTATTGTAATTCCTAAATTTGGAATTATTGGATATATTTTTATTATATATTTTAGTGAATTACTAAACTTTTCATTCAGCTTAAAAGCACTTGTAGGTCAAAATAAATTTACCTCCAAGCGCTAATTAAGCATATAGATATTGATATTCATGAAATGAATAATTAAAAAAAATCAGCATAATATAAATATTTACATTAAATTTTAATAATTTGCTCCCAAGTAACATTATCTTTTCCAAAATGACCATAATTACTAGTTTTCTTATAGATAGGCCTTTCTAAATCTAATCTATTAATAATTCCTCTAGGAGTCAAATCAAAATTTTTCTCAATAACATTAACAATTTCCTCATCAGAAACTCTACCAGTTCCAAAAGTATCAACAAAAATAGACACAGGCTTTGCAACACCTATAGCGTATGATATCTGAATTTCACACTTTTTTGCATATCCATTTGCCACAATATTTTTAGCAATAAACCTTGCCATATATGAACCAGACCTATCAACTTTTGTAGCATCTTTTCCTGAAAAGGCACCACCACCATGACGACTATAACCTCCATATGTATCTACAATTATTTTTCTTCCAGTTAAACCTGTATCACCTAATGGTCCACCTATTACAAACCTTCCTGTTGGATTTATAAAATATTTAGTATTTTCATCTAATAAATCAGAACTTATACTATAATTAATAACCTTTTCCTTAATTTCTTTTCTTAATAAATCCATATCTGCATCAGCAGAATGTTGAGTAGATATAACAATTGTATCTATTCTTACAGGTTTATCATTTTCATATTCTACAGTAACCTGAACTTTCCCATCTGGTTTTAAATAGCTTATTTCACCATTTTTTCTTACATCAGCTAATCTTCTAGATAATTTGTGAGCTAAATAAATTGGCATCGGCAAATAATTATCTGTTTCATCTGTTGCAAAACCAAACACCATACCTTGATCTCCTGCACCTTCTTCAGTTTCAGTATTTTCATTTATTTCATATGAATTATCAGAATCAATACTTAAATCAGCAATTTTCTTACCCTCCAAAGACTTATCCACCCCTAAAGCTATATCTTCAGATTGTTTTGAAATATTTATAATAACTTTACATTTTTCATAACTAATATCTGTATTCTCATCTGTATAACCAACTTCTTTTATTGTATTTCTAACAATTTTTTCAATATCAACATTTGCACTAGAAGTAATTTCACCTGCTACTAATACCAATCCCTTTCCAGCAACACATTCACATGCTACTCTTGATTTTGAATCTTTTTCCAAATACGCATCTAAAATACTATCTGAAATTAAATCACATAATTTATCTGGATGCCCCTCTGTTACACTTTCAGATGTAAATAATTTTTTCATATAAAATTCCTCCTTTATCATAAAAACCTTTGCTAATAATATAGCAAAGGTTTATAATCTCATTTCTAATTATCAACCAAAGCTATACATATTGCTACGCTTTGTCGGTATTAGCACCTTGCACTTATGGCAGGTTGCTGTGGAGTCCAAAAGCCGAATCTCTCGTCCACTCTTAATAATATTTATGATTAATATATTACTACATTTATGGCATTATGTCAATAGCAGGCTAATTATATTTTAATTATATATAAAAATTACTTTTATAATTCACCTATATATAAAAATTGCGTTTACTTTACAAAATTGTATTTAACTTTTCACTTGACATTATATATAAAAACTTCTGAATTCTGCATATTATTTCCAAATTCAGCACATACTATACCTAACTTAATACAATATAAAACATCTAACTTAATACAATATAAAGCACATATCACATCTAGCTTAAAATACTATAAAACACCTGTTATAAAAAGGAGGTCTAAAATGGAAATATTAAAAATAATAATTCTATCATTCAGTTCAGCTATTTTCCTATTTATTTTAACAAAACTTATGGGAAATAAAGAAATGTCTCAGCTTAGCATGTTTGACTATATAATAGGAATCACCATAGGCTCAATTGCAGCTGAAATGTCTACTGCATTAGAAAGCAGTTTCACACAACCACTTGTAGCAATGGCAATATACGCAATCATATCCATTCTTCTATCAATTTTCTCAAATAAATCTCTAAAATTCAGAAGACTAATTTACGGAAACACACTAATACTATATAATAACGGTGAAATCTTCAAAAACAATCTAAAAAAAGCAAAAATGGACTTAAACGAATTTTTAACACAATGCAGAACAGCCCGGATATTTTAATATAAGTGACATTGAAACAGCAATTTTAGAAACAAATGGCAAAATAAGCTTTTTACCAAAATCAAACAAAAAACCTGCAACACCATCTGACCTTAACATTATAACACCAACAGAAAAACCTACAGTCAATGTAATCTTAGACGGCGCAGTTTTAAAACAAAATTTAAACTATCTAAATCTAGACGAAGTTTGGCTTCAACAACAAATAGTATCCCAAGGTTACAGCAATTTCAACGAAATCTTTTTAGCAACAGTTGACAACACCTCAAACTTAACCATCTACAAACAAAACTCAAACCAAAACAAAAACGACTACTTTATCTAACCCCAAACAACTATATTTCCAAAAAACATATTCTAAAACATCTACCACCACCACCCTCACTCCAAAAACATCCACCACCACCACCCTCACTCGGAGAAAGAAATTTTTACTTTTGAAAAAATAAGTCTCCGACCTAAGCCCCCAAACATTTAACCCAACCCATTATCGTAACAAGTCCCTCCAAACGCAGTACGCACTCCACCGCGTTTGGAGGAACTTATTTTTTCAAAAGTAACAAATTTTTTCTCTCGGTGCCACCCCAGCAAAAAATTCGCCAAAATACCCTCCCAACTAACAACCTTACCTAGTACCTTTCCTAAAATACTCCACATAAGCCTCTCCACATCCACTCTCAGCAACCTTACCACTCTTTCTACAAACCACAACTTCCTCCACATCCTTCGGCTTATCAAAATCAGCCTTAATCAAATACCTATGAATCTCCCTCATAACATTTCCCCAAATCTGATTAGCCATAGAATTTGCACCTTCATTTATAGGCTCATTCACATCATATCCAAACCATGTAACAGCAGTATAATATTTCGTAAATCCACAAAGCCACTTATCATAATTATCATTTGTAGTCCCTGTTTTAGCAGCAACTTCCATACCATCTATTTTACATGTTCTTGCTGTTCCATTTTCACCATTAACAGGCTCTGTTAGTAATTCCTTTAACACATATGCTGTATCTTCAGAATAAACTTTCCTACTTTTCTGTTTACTTTTCAAAATTATCTTTCCTTTAGAATTTTCTACTTTAGTATAAAATGTAGGCTCTATATAATTTCCGCCATTAGCTATACACGCATATGCTGAAGCCATTTCTAAAGGGCTTGACCCCTTTTCTAATCCACCTAAAGCCAAACCTAAATTTTTGTCTCCATCTGTTAAATTAGCAATTCCTTCCTTTTCCATATATTTCATA
>OIYV01000821.1_pt1 | contig 16168 bp, 14 predicted proteins | sample 1588251 | NCBI WGS metagenome assembly OIYV01 (sample SAMN03283282) | human gut metagenome | biome: human-associated habitat; material: feces | host: Homo sapiens | place: Peru | collected 2012
GAATACAGCGGTTTTAACGTGACCAGCCCCTACAAGCGGACGGTGATTCCGTTCCTGGATGAGCTGACACCGGAGGCAGAGGCTCTTCAAGCGGTGAACACCATTCGACGCCTGGGCAACGGGCGCCTGGTGGGGCACAATACGGATGTGTACGGTTTCGAGAAGCTGGCGAAAGAGAAACGGATTCGAGGCCGGAAGGTTCTGGTGCTGGGAACCGGAGGGGCATCCTCCGCCATCTGTCAGGCCCTCCGGAATCTGGGGGCGAAAGAAATTATTCGGGTGTCCCGGAACCGGCGGCCGGAACCGGACTGCTGCACCTACGACGAGCTGAACCGCCATTCGGATGCGCAGGTAATCGTGAATTCGACGCCCATCGGAATGTATCCCAACAACGGACATTCACCTTTGGACGGGTGTTCCGTGAAGTGGACGGATTTCCGGCAGCTGGAGACGGCGCTGGATGCCATCTACAACCCGTACCGCACGAAGTTTCTGATGGATGCGGAAGAAGCGGGAGCCGAAGTGGAATCCGGGCTGGCCATGCTGGTATACCAAGGACTGCGGTCCGCACAGATCTGGGGAGAGGTGCCCCGCAGCGGAAAAGGCCGGCGTATCGTGGCGGAGCAGACCCGTGGAGAGAATGGACGAAAGAAAGAAAAAAAGAAAAGATCCATTCCGGTAGATCTGGGACGGGAGGCGATGAAAAGCCTTCTGCGAAAGCAATTGAACATCACGGTAATCGGCATGCCGGGAAGCGGGAAATCCTCTATCAGCCGGCAAGTGGCAATTCGCACCGGGAGAACCTTCGTGGATCTGGATCGAGAGATTAACAAAATCTACGGGATGACTTCCGGAGAAATGATTCGCCAATATGGAGAAGACTATTTCCGGGAACGGGAAAGTGCCACCCTGAAGAAGTACTGCCGGGGGAACGGAATGGTAATTTCCACCGGAGGCGGAATCGTGGTTCGAGAGGAGAACTGGCCGGTGCTGCGGGAGAACAGTCTGGTGGTGTACTTGGACCGTCCCCTTCATCAACTGGCGAAAAAAGATCGCCCGATGACCGCCGCTCTTGGGGTGGAGGAACTCTACCGCCAGCGCGGCTGGAAATATGAGAAGGTGGCGAATCTGGTAATCTCCAACAACCGGGAATTCGGCCTTCGGGAAAAAGAAAAGAAAAAAGCAAATGCGAAGATTCGGCATCAGAATTATTACATGGAAGATATCCGGCGCTTCGCCGATCAGGTGAAACGGCGAGTGGCGAAGCATATCAACGAAAGTGTCAATCGCTGATGTGCCGGATCCGGGAGAATTCAACAGAGTAAAGGATGGAAGATATGACCAGCAAGAAAGACGTATTGTCGGAAACCTTCATTTGGGAAGGAAAAGAAGAGAATGAAGAACCGGAAAACCGGGAATCCATCGAAATCATTTTGGCGCGAGGCGTGATGAACACGCGGGCAATGATGAAAGAAGGAGATGAGGAAGTCCAGATTGTGTGCATGTCGGAAGTCATGGGCGGTTGGACGGAAGCCTTCGAGACCCTGTTCGAGAATCAGAAGGATGAGGCCTTTGTCCGGGAAATCTGCATGGAAATCGAACAGAACCTGATTTCCGAAGTGAAGGACCTGGGGGAGGAGATGCTGACGATTTTCGAGCACATGGACATGATGGATGCGCTTCCGGAAATCTGCCCGGCGGAGCTGGAAGTACGGTATCTTCTCACATCGGATAACGACATTCGGGTGGAAGTCGGCAATGAGTTCCTGGACCGGATGATGGAGGTGCAGCTGGAGGATCCGGAGATCGATGAAGAGCTGGCGGAGGCGCTGCATCAAGAACTGGTGAGCCTGCTGGAAGCCGCGACAAAGCTGTATGTAATCTATCGCGGAGAGCTGTGCCGTCGCAAATGGGAGCTGGCCATCAATATTAACTTTGAAGATCCGGAGAAATTTCGGGAATTGAAGGAAGAACAGCAGGAAGAAAAATGATTCGAACAAAGGAAATTATCCGGGACGCGTTCTGGGAACTCCTGGAGGAAAAACCATACAACAAGATTACGGTGCAGGATATTGTCAATCGCTGTCAGGTGAATCGAAACACCTTCTACTACCATTTTCAGAACATTCCGGCGTTGATGGAGGAGTCCGTCAAAGAGTGGATGGAGGATGTGATTCACCGGTACGGCAATCTGGAATCCCCGGCATATTGTTTGACATATATTGCCGGGGAGTGCATGAAACGGAAGAATGCCTTTCTGCATCTGTTTCGCTCTGCCCAAAAGGATGTGTTCCTTTTCAGCTTGAACAAGATGGCCTGCGGCGTGGTGAAAGCGTATGTGGATGAAGATGAGGAGTACAAGGAAAGTTCTTCTGAGGGAAAGGAAAGAGTCATCCGCTGCTATAAATGCTTGTTTGTGGGGATTATCTTGGACTGGCTGGAGGAAAATGCCTCCTTTGATTTGCCGGAATTCTGCGAGGAGATCTGCAAAACTCTGGCAGAATCTGCTCCCCATATGATGGGGAGATACCCGAACGAATAGAAATGTAGAAAAGGTAGATAGGGGGGTGCGGACAATCTCTTGGTTTATTATAGACTGTCCAAGAAATTGCCCGCACCCCCATCTCTCACTCTATACTTCTTTGTTATTGTCAGATGATGTCCCATCTTTCCTATTTTTTACTAAAGACACTGCATGGAGCGAAAACAATCCGGATAGAAGTGCCAGCGCAGTATTAAGAGCCGGAAACGAGCATGAGCTTTTATTTTCAATAAACATCATCAAAGCAATTGAAATGATCAATAAGCCGACTGTATATAAATGATCGTCGCGATCTTCACTCATATTTCTGCCTCCTTCTTTATATTGCTTTGTTTTAATTCATGTATACCATACTTCGAATATATTATCAAGGACTCGCCAACAGAAAGATTTGCTGCCGTCCTCCGACTGTCTAATTGAATTATCTGCTTCTCGTGCGAGCAGTCCCATATGCCTAGAAAATTGAGAACGTTTCACGCTTTTTGACGCAAAAACGAAATTCAGCGTGAATGCAAATTGCCGTTTGGGTGGGATTCTAATTTTGAATCTCCGGATTATCACTGTTGATTCACGCTAAAAAGCCGATTTACTTCAAACGGCGTGAACATTTTTCGAACAGATTTTTTGAAAGCAAGAATCTGCATGACGGAATCGGATAAAGTGGGAGATTTATTCACGCTGATTTGCAGGAATTGCGAATTTAGCGTGAAGTCGTCTCAAAATTCTAGGCATATTAAATTTACACCATCGCAAAAACTCTAATTGTTGGCCGTGAGAGTTCAGAACCAACAAAAGGAGCTCTGCCGAGTGGGCAGAGCTCCTTTTGTCTAAATGTTTAAATCGTCTTAGTCCAAGAATCGTTTCTCGAAGTTTCCAATCACTCGTGCGTTTTCCACGATGATTACGAACGCATGAGGGTCCAGCTCGGCGATGATGCTCTGAAGAATCGGCTCCTCATACTTGGAAAGAACCGTCACCAGAATGTGGGAATCCTCCTTCGTATAGCCGCCGGCACCTTCCCACAGGGTGACACCGCGGTGCATCCGCTGGGTGACCGCATCCACCATGCCTTCCTTCTTGGTGAAAATCATGGCCTGCATCTGGATGTTCTGGATGTGAACTCGGTTGATGCAGAGGCCGGTAACTACCGAGAATACGATGGAATACAGTACGGTCTGGATATCGTAGATGAACAGGCAGACTGCGTAGATGCAGAAGCTGATGATGATTCCCACCGTGCCCACCTTGAAGTCCGGACGCGTCTTGGCCATGCAGACGCCGATTAGGTCCTGTCCGCCCTGAGAGCTTCCGGCACGAAGCACCATTCCGGCGCCCACACCGGCGCCCAGACCGCCCACGATGGCCGCCAGCATCGGATCGCTGACAATCGGCTTGGCCGGAATCGGAATGATGGCCAGCAGTGCCGAAGCCATCGCAATGGATATCAGCGTTTCCAGACAGAACTTCCTGCCCATTACCTTGTAAGCCAGCAGGAAGAACGGAATGTTGATGGCGAAGTAGATGATGCCCATGTAATCCAGCCCCGGAATTTCCGGAAGGTGCAGCACGTTTAACAGAAACAGACGGATCAGCTGAGCAATGCCGGTAAAACCGCTGCTGTAGAAGTGTACCGGGTTGATGGCCAGATTTACGCCCATCGCGTAAATCACATTGCCCACCACAACAAGCCCGACCTTGCGGGATAATCTCTTATACGTTGACTCGTTCATATTATTTAGTTTTCCTCTTTCTTATAATCTCGTATGCTCGATATGCAGTACTAAGAAACACAACCGCGGGATTAAACCAGCACATCTCCCTTCATCTCCGACGGAACCGGAAGTCCCATCAGCGTCAGAAATGTCGGAGTGACGTCTGCCAGCTTTCCCTCGTTCACTGCAAAAGCCTGCGGCTCATTGCAGATGTGGCAGCATGGAACTCGGGAAAGGGAATGCTTGGTGACCACATTGGCTTTGTCGTCCAGCATATAATCCGCATTTCCGTGATCCGCAATCAGGAGAATCTGACCGTCCTTCGCCAGGATGGCGTCCACCACCTGTTCTACCAAGCCGTCCAGCACCTCAATGGCCTGAACCGTCGCCTGAAAATTCCCGGTATGTCCCACCATATCCGGGTTGGCGTAGTTCTGGATAATCACATCGTATCGATCCGATGCGATGGCCTCCAGCACGCGGCGGGTCACCTCCGGAGCACTCATCTCCGGCTGCAGGTCGTAGGTAGCGACCTTCGGGGAAGGCACCAAAATCCGGTCCTCTCCCTCTTCCGGCGCTTCTCTGCCGCCGTTGAAAAAGAAGGTGACATGGGCGTACTTTTCCGTCTCGGCAATTCGCAGCTGCCGCAGTCCGTGGGCGGCGATGACGCTTCCCAGGGTCGGTTCCACTACTTCCGGCGGGTATGCCAGCATAACATTCGGCATGGTGGCATCGTACTCCGTCATGCACACGTACGTCAGATCCTGTACTACTTTTTTTCGGGTAAAACCATCGAAATCTCCATCCACCAGTGTCCGGGTAATTTCCCGCGCACGGTCCGGCCGGAAGTTGATGAAGATCACGGAATCTCCATCCTGAATCGGCTGCGGAGTAATGACGGTTGGTTTTACAAATTCATCGGTTTCATCCTTTGCATAGGATTGTGCCAATGCTTCTTCCGGAGAATCGGCGTGAAGCCCTTCCGAAAGCGTCAGCGCATCGTAAGCCAGCTCCAGTCGGTCCCATCTCTTGTCCCGGTCCATCGCATAGAATCGGCCGGAAATCACACCGAATCGTCCCAGTTCGATTTCGTGAATGTGATCTTCCAGCTGCTTGAGATAGACATCGGCACTTTTCGGTGGAACGTCCCTTCCGTCCAGCCAGCAATGCACGATGACGTCCTTTACATGGTGTTCTTTTGCCATGTCCAGAAGCGCCAAAAGATGACGGATGTGGCTGTGAACGCCGCCATCCGACAGCAGCCCCATAATATGGAGCGTATGACCGGACCCCTCCGCCGCGTTGCTCATTGCTTTTACCAGAGCCTCGTTCTGAAAGAAAGATCCGTCCTGGATTGCCCGGGTAATCCGTGGCAAATCCTGATAGATGACATTTCCGGCACCGATATTGGTGTGACCCACTTCGGAATTGCCAATCTGTCCCTCCGGCAGCCCAACCGGCTCCCCGCTGGCATCCAGCGTGATGAAGGGGTACTTGTGAAACAATGCGTCCAGATGAGGCGTGTTCGCGGCGGCAATGGCGTTGCCATGCGCTTCCTCGCGAATTCCGAAACCATCCAGAATCAACAACATTGCAGGTCTGTGTTTCATGAAATAACCTCCTGTCCCTTATAGAAATAACCTTTTAATAAACCATTATCGATAGTATATCACAACTCATATTGCACGCAAAGAAAATATAAATATAATAATATTTATAGCAGGAGGAAACTATGGGCGTACATTTTACAGAAGATCAACAGAGAGCAATCGATACATTGGATAAAAGCATTCTGGTCTCTGCGGCGGCGGGCTCCGGAAAGACGGCGGTTTTGGTAGAGCGGATTATTCACATTATCCTGGAGGGAAAAGCCAACGTGGATGAGATGCTGGTGGTGACATTTACCAACGCGGCGGCGGCGGAGATGAAGCTGAAGCTTACCCGGGCCATCCGGCAGCACATGAAGGACGTGCCGGAGAGCGCTCCGGTGATGAACCGGCAGTTGAATCGGATGTACCGTTCCTACATCACCACCTTCCACAGCTTTGCGCTGCGGGTGATTCGGGAGTTTTTCTACAAAATCGACCGGGAGCCGACCTTCCGTATCTGCGATGAAACCCAGAGTCAGCTCCTTCAGATGGAAGCCATGGACGAGCTCTTTGAGGAGTGTTTTGAGAATGATGGATACATTGAAGGGGGGTCCTTCCGGGACTTCCTGGAGCACTACAGCAGCGACCGAAACGAGACGGCGCTGATGAACGAAATGATGGACACCTACGCCAAACTCCGAAGCCTGCCGAACTATTTTCGCTGGGCCTTCGAAAAGGCGGAGATGCTGCGTTTTCCGGAGTCGGGGTCCATGGCGGATTCTCCCGTATATCGGATGCTCCTGGAGCGGGGAAAGACAGAACTGGATGCGGCCCTGAAGGACTGCGAAAAGCTGATTGACGTGCTGGACCGGAACGGCATCGCCTCGCTGGTGGCCATCGCAAACAAGGATTACGAACAGCTGGAAGAGCTGCGGGACTCCTTGGAACATGCCGACGGCCTCGATGCTTCCGCCTGGGGTGCGGTGAAATTCGCTACCTTTCGGGTGAAGAAAGAGGAGAAGGACGAATACGCGGACATCAAGGAGTACTGCACGGATTTGCGGGACCGGTACAAGAAGCGCATCAAGGACTTCAAGAATAAATTCATGGACCCGAGCCCGGAGACTCGGTTCCGGGAGATGGATGCCGCCTACGAATATACGGTCTATTATCTGAAGCTCCTGCAGGAGTTCGAAAAGCGGTTTGATGCGAAGAAGCAGGCATCGGATTTGGTGGACTTCAGCGATATCGAGCACATCACGGTGCGCATTTTGGAAGATCCGGAAGTGTCGGAAACCCTTCGGAAGCGGTTCCGATTTATTTTTATCGATGAATATCAGGACACCAACAAGCTGCAGGAATACCTCATATCCAAAATTGCCCGGCCGGACAATCTATTTAAGGTGGGTGACGTAAAACAAAGTATCTACGGGTTCCGGCAGTCCGACCCGAAGATTTTCATGGATACGCGGCGGGAGTACGAGAAGGAAGAAAACACCGATTCCATGGTTATCGACCTGAACAAGAATTTCCGAAGCAACGGTGCCACCATTCAGTACATCAACGATGTTTTTGAGGGGATTATGCCGGGATACGATGATAATGCGAAGCTGTACCAGGGCTTGAAGGGAGACGATCGGTTCAACCTGAAGTCGGAGGCACATATTCTTCTGGAAGAGGACAACGGGGCGGCGGATGAGCTTGCGGAGGTGGATGACGACGGGGAACCGATTCCGAAGTTGGAAGCGGAGGCAGCCTACATTGCCAAGCTGGTGAACGGAATCATCGGTACCACGTTCTACGACGGGAAACAGGGCGTGCGGCGAACCGCCACCCCGCGGGATATCGTCATCCTGTGTCGGAGCACCAGCCGAAGCGCCGATGTGTTCTACAAAGCCATGCTGGAACAGGATATTCCGGCTCATGTGAACGATGACCAGGGATATTTCGATACGGTGGAAATCCACCAGGCCATGGCGCTGCTGAAGCTCCTGGACAACGGACATCAGGATGTGCCGCTGATCGGCATCCTTCGGTCGGAGATTTTCGGGTTCAGCCCGGAGGAACTGGCGAAGGTGCGAATCGCTTATAAGGAGAACGGGCAGAGGGGAGCGTACTATAAGGCCTTCGAGTACTGCTTGAAAAATCCGGAAGTGTTGGCGGACGATGCCCTGTATGAGAAGCTTCGTCAGGCAGAGGAGAAGTTGGAGGAATGGCGCTACCTCTCCAACAAAATGCCGCTGGATGAATACATCTGGTACGTGCTGACGGAATCCGGCTACTATCTGTACGCCGGTGCCATGTACGGCGGCAGACAGCGCCAGGCCAATCTGCGGATTCTGGCGGAGAAAGCCCGGGGTTACCAGGAGAACGGCGTCGCCTCGCTGAATGGATTTATCCGCTACGTGGATATCCTCCGAAAGCAGAATGTGAAAACCGGACAGGTTACTTATGCAGTCCGTGATACACACATTGATGACAAAGAGATCCATGAGGGAGATATCATGGGAATCGGAGACAGTGGAATTCTTGCTGTCGGACAGTCTGTGGAAGAGACAACAAAAGAGATGCTTGCACAGCTGGTGGATGAAGACACAGAGCTGATCAGTCTGTATTATGGTCAGGATGTACAGGAGGAGAGTGCAGAGAACTTTGCACAGGAGATTGAAGATTTATATCCGGATGTAGATGTTGATGTACATTCCGGCGGACAGCCAATCTACTATTATGTACTTTCTGTTGAGTAAGGAGAACTGTCAGCAAAGAGACAGAACAGCAGTACTGTATTAAAATCAGGAACAGACCGGGACATTTGGGAAAAGTGTTCCGGTTATTTTGTTTAGGAGACAGATATAAATGAGTAAGAAAGCAGGAGTTGGAACAATCAAAGGTGTGGGCGAAAAAACGGAGAAGCTCTTCGAAAAAATCGGAGTTTACACAGTGGATGACCTGATTCATTATTATCCGAGAGGGTATGAGATTTTTGGAGAACCGGTTCCGATCAGTGAAGTGGAGGAAGGAAAAGTCTGCACGATCTGCGGCAGTGTTTTTGGGCGTGTACAGGTTTCTCCGGGAAAAGGAAGACAGATCACGACTGCATATTTAAAGGATCTGACAGGAACAATAAAGGTGATCTGGTTTCGAATGCCGTTTTTAAGAAATACACTTGGGCGAAAAGGAGCAGTTGTTCTTCGCGGCAGGGTTGTGAAGAAAAGAGATTCCCTTGTGATGGAACATCCGGAGATTTACGATCCGGCAGTCCGTTATCAGGAAAAGATCAACACCATGCAGCCTGTTTATGGATTGACAGCAGGTCTGACAAACAATGCAGTAATCAAAGCACTACGTCAGGCATTAGAACAGGTGCGGGAACAGGATGACTTTCTTCCAGATGAATTTACGAAGAAATATCATTTCCGGCCTTATGAACAGTCTGGCTGTCGATCAGAAAGTGGACAATGGCAATATACACAGCCTTGTGATGAGTCCCAGGGAAAACAGCGAGGAAGCTGCGGTCGCACACGCCGCGTGGCATGTAGGCATGACTTGTGGGGAAATATTCCCCGATTCCGGCATTTACTTTGCCGCGGTCAAGCAGGCCACCATCTCGGACAAGCTGACCGAGGACATTGCGAAAAACATGGAGCAATACGCCATTTCCCTGGTGCGTCTCTATGCGGAGGGGGCTGAGGACAAATGACCGATTCTTCGATCCGGTTTGTCCCGGAGCTGTTCTTCCAACGAGCCATCGCCGCCCCGGAAATTTATCCCATCTTTGAGGAGCAGGAGTTCAGTCCTTATCTGAAAGAGCATGTGTTTGACAAGCTCTCCGAGAACGGGACTTTCAATCTGGAGCAGTTGGATCTTACCGCTTTCGAGATGAAGCACGTCCTTCCGGCCAATATGCCAAAGGCAGTGAAGCGGGTACACGCCAACTGGGCGGAAGGTTTCAACGCCAAGGTCAAAAAAATCGCCGCAGCGTCAAAATGTGTACGCACGTTTTTCTGAGGTGGCCTATGTATGATCATGAATATGAATGGCAGATCTTGGGATTTCTGCGGATACTGAAATATATTTGGCAGAGAAATAAAAGTATTCTCGCCGACCTCGTGCGTGATTATCGTTGTGGCGAGATCGACACCGAGGACATATTTGAGTTATCCGTGATACTTCTTGTGGAGTACATTTGCGTGGACTATCTGCCTGAAGACGATCCAAACGATTTCTACGGGGAGGAATATACCTGTTACCTTCTAATGGAGTCGGAGCTGGATGATTTTTTGACGCTTATCGCGCAGATAGAGACCCTTCGCTTCAGAACAACCGAATGTACCGGGAGAAATAAGCTTCGTGACGCGGTGGAGATGTTTATGGGGAATGTGCTGTACGATTTCAAAATCGTGCCGTGCGAGGCCGGGTGTGTGATCTATCTTTGGCCGCCGCCTGACTACTATGACCCCATTGAGTTTGCCAATTCCATCATTGACCTGATGGCCTACATTGGCGCGGAGATCGACCGCATGAAAGCAGAGCTGGCAGCGGTGACCGCTGCGGAGCAGGAAATGGAGGTGGCTGCGTAAGTATGGAAACAGCCGTAAACCGGGATTACAGTGGCGAGATCCTTTTGCGCGTCTCGCCCGAAAGCGGCAGATTTATCGTAGAGGAGCACAAGAAAAACGGTGTGGTCAGCTATAAGGAAATATCGCCGCTGGATTTTTACAACACCATCTATGGCAGCTTTGACCGGGAACACTTCCTGCGGAGCGGATTGCTGCCGCCAAATTGCCTTCAGGTCAGCTTCTGCGGCGAGGACAAATACTTTGTACTCTGGAATCCGGAGCTTCGGGCCGACATCTTCTATGGCGACACCGAGTATCTGGATTTTCCTATCCCGCGCATGGTGTTCGGCATACGAACCCTACGGGATGGCCGTGCGGTAGATTGCTCTATGGGCGTTGTGGCGGATGAGTCTCCAACGGGAGATACGAAAATGTATCACTATCCCTTCTCCAATGTTTATGACGATCTGCGTGTCTGCGTGGGCAACAATGTGCTGCCGCATTTCAAGAGTCAGACACAGTTGTCGAAGTTCCCACGCTTTCTGCTGGGCATTCCCAACAACGACGATTTTTTCAAGGAAAGCCATAACAGGCTGCATATGTCTCACAGGGAACTGCTGGAGCACCTGAAGGACAAGGAACCCGCCTACTATTACACGGATGTACTGGTAGAAAGCGGCAAAACACTTTCTGATTTCATCAATGGGAGGTAGCAAATGAACGATCCCAGAGAATTGTTGTCACGGCTGGCCGCGCCCTTTGCGGCGGAGGATCTGGAATGGCGGCTGCAAATCGCCTATGAGGATCGGATGCAGGGCATCGCCGTACCCTATGTGACCAACCGTGCGATCCAGAACCGTCTGGACGACGTTATGGGGCCTGACCGCTGGCATAACGAGTTCAAGCCGTGGCACAGTACAGGCAAACGGGAGTCGCAGCTTTGCGGCATTTCCCTCTATTTTGAGGAGCGCGGCTGGATCACCAAATGGGACGGCGCCGAGGACTCGGATATCGAACCCATCAAGGGCGGATTATCCGATTCCATGAAGCGTGCCGCCAACCAGTGGGGCATCGGCCGTGTTCTCTACAGTATGGACACTGTTTGGGTCAATGTGGAGAAGAAGGGCAAGAGCTTCATCATCAAGCCCACAGAGCGCGGTAAGCTGGACGCCCGGTATCTGGAGACGTTAAAAAGTCTCGGTCTGACGCCGGCGAAAGCCTGCGGTATCCAATCCTTGCTGATCCCCGCCCTGCGTGCGGAGGAACAGGCTCCTGTCCCCACAGTAAAGCCCGCAGCGCAAAAAGAGCCGTCCAATCCACAGGGGGACACGACCGTTGTTCCGTTTCCTGCCTGCGAGTACACCGTACTGGAGGCCAAGGCTGCGGGGACGACCGCGCAGCTTATTCTGGAAGCCCCGGAGGGCAAACGCTGCTACGCATACGCCATGGGGAATCACCCTGAGCTGCAAAAGGGCGCTAAGCTATACCATGTGGAAAAACGCATGGTAAAAAAAGACAATGTGGTTTTCTATCTGCTGGACAGCTTTGAGGTCATCCGGCAGGAAGATGCTGCGTGAGAAAGGAGAGCTTTTGATGGAAAAACTCAAATCGTTCCGGATCACGGCACTGCACATGGAGGGCTTCAAGTCCTACAGTCAGCCCACCGACCTGACCTTTGGCGATCCCACCGTCATTACGGGCGGCAACGGGCGCGGCAAGAGCAGCATCGCGGACGCCATCGCCTTCGCTGTTACCGGTCTGCCCTTTTTCGGAGAGCACCGCATTGACCGGCTCCACAGCGAGGATAATCCGGATCTGTTTATCCGCATGCGGTTTGTGGATGAAAACGGGACGCTCCATGAGCTGTCCCGCGCCCGTAAGAGCAACCGTATGACCATCACCTATGATGGCTGCGAGGTGCGGCAGGTGGATCTCACCGATCTTTTCGGAGAACGGGACGTGTTCCTGTCTATTTTCAACCCGCTGTATTTTATCGAGGAACTGGGCAACGATGGCAAGAACCTTCTCCAACGGTATCTGCCTGCGCTCACCAAGGAGGACATTCTGGCGCAGATGGCAGGCCCCACCGTGGAAGCCCTGCGGGATGAGCCGCTGTTCTCGCCGGAGGTGGAGAGTCGGAAGCTGCGGGAGACAATTCGAGAACTGGAGAACAACATCCTGTACCTCACCGGGCAGCAGGACATGACCACCGCCCAGCAGCAGAATAGCAAAACTGCCCTGCGGGAACTGCGAGAAAAGGAGAATGCCCTTCAGAACGAGGAACAGGCACTGAAAAGTAAGCAGTTTGCCGGCGTGGATATTGCCGCGCTGAACGATGAACTGGCAGACCTCAGTGCCCAATATAGTGATTTGGCCAATCAACGGCAAATACCTGCAGTTTCGGATGAATGCATCCTTGCGTTGACGCAGGAGTTGACCGCGCGAAAAGCAGCGGTCTACACGCCTAAGTATGCGGAGGCCGCCGCGCAGGTCAACGCCAGGATACGCCAGTTGGGCAGCCAATATCAGCAGGAAAAGGAGCGGTGCAGCCAGCTCAAGCCCGGCTATCAATGCCCCACCTGCCGCCGCGCCGTAACGGCGGACGAACTGCCCGCGATGCAGAATGCTTTTCGGACATCTATCAAGCAGATCGTAGAGGCAGGTCAGGCAGAGCGTGCCAAGCTGGAGGAGCTGCAAGCCCTTGAGAAAAAAGCACGGGATACGTTTCTGCAATTTCAGAAGGACGATATTGCCAAATTGGAAGAAACCTTGCAGGAGGCAAAGGAAGCCGCTGAACCGGATGCAACCCGTCCCGAGGCACAGCAGCTTCAGGAGCGGATGCAGGCGCTGGCGGCAGAGCTGGAGTTCGGCGCGCTCTCTCAGGAGGAATATGACCGTATGTTTGCCTGCCGTGAGGAATTGCAGCAGGTTCGTGCGGACATCGCCGCCATTGAGAAAGCCACACCCGCAGCCGGTGATCTGGACAGCCAATTAAAAGCGGCCCGCACGGAGATCGAACAGTGTAAGCTGAAGCTGCAATATCTGGCGCAGTACATCAGCAAGCGGGCAGAGATGACCTTCTCTGCCTTGAAGATGAACCGTGTGGAGATCTCACTCTACGATGTGGTGAAATCCACCGGCGAGGTCAAGGACGCCTTCAAGTTCACCTATAACGGGCGGCGCTATGACTGGCTCTCCCTCTCGGAGAAGATCCGTGCGGGCATGGAGGTGTCTGAGCTGATGAAGCGGCTCACCGGCAGGAACTATCCGCAGTTCGTGGATAACATGGAGTCGGTGGATGACCTTGCCAATGTGCGCCCCACGGGACAGGTCATCATGGCAAAATGCGTCAGCAAGGCGGAGCTGTCCGTCAGGCCGGTGAAGCCGATCCTGACCGCGATGCCCACCGCCGCATAAGCGGCACGGGAAGGAGGTGCGCCCTCTGGCTCGTGCCTATGAAAAGATCCCCATCGTAGACACGGCCAGACGGTGCGGGCTTGTCCTTGACCCCTCGACGCTTCGGCGTCGGGAGGTCGAGGCAAGCTGCCCCTTCTGCGGTGACCACGGTAAGGGGAAATATCATCTGAGCCTCAATGTAGATACAGACCAGTACCGCTGCAACCTGTGCGGCGCGTCCGGCAACAGCGTTTCGCTGTATGCCCGGCTGCACGGTCTGACCAACAAAGAGGCATATATGGAGCTGAGCAGGGGCGGCAACGTGTACCCCATGCCCCAACAGCCCAGCTCCCAAAATACAGAGCCGCAGCCAAAACCATTGGCACAGCGGCATGAGGTATATATGGATGTGCTCTCGCTTCTGACGCTTTCGGCAGAGCATCGGGAAAACCTGCGTGAACGCGGCCTTTCTGATGACCGCATCGACCAAAACCAATATCGCAGTATGCCGCAGACGTCGGAAGGCCGAAAGCTGCTGGCCGCGCTGCTGAGGGACACCGGGCATGACCTGCAAGGCATTCCCGGCTTCCGCACCAGCTATGGAGAATGGACACTGTCCGGACCCAACGGTTTCCTGATCCCCGTCCGTGATAAGGACGGTCTGATACAGGGTATGAAGATACGGCTCGACGAAGGTGAGCCGGGCCGGAAATATCGCTGGCTATCCAGCCGCAATGCCCCCAACGGAACACGCAGCTATTCGTGGACGCACGTCACCGGCAGCACCGCCAGCAAACGCGCCTATATCACGGAGGGACCGCTGAAAGGCGACGTGGCCAGCTATCTGGACAACGACGCCCTGTTCGTCTGCATCGGCGGTGTCTTTGCCCTCCACGGGCTGAAAGATACGCTGATAAGCCTTGGCGTGACCGAGGTGGTGGAGGCAATGGACATGGATCAGATGACCAATCCGCAGGTACGGCGTGCCATACAGTCTATCCGTCAGGAGGTGCAGAGCATCCGTGGCATACGCTACTCCAAATACGTCTGGAATCCGGCGTATAAGGGGATCGACGACTACTATCTCAGCCGCATCGCGGCACAATGAGGAGGACATGCTATATGACAGAACTTAAATTTGAAGACATGACGGCCGCCGCATCCGGCGATCGTCAGAATATGCTGGGAAAGCTGCTGTATTTCTCGCTGCCCAGTGTTTTAGTGGATAAGGATGATCTGCGCCAGCTCTGTGTGGATATGAATATCCCCTACGCAGGCGGCAACCGCCTGTCGGTGTCCGACGCTTTCCGCAGTGCCACCGGCGATGTGCGGGACAGGATCATCAGCGAGGAATGCGGCGAGTGCCGTATTTATCAGATCTATTGCCGGGATAACCGGCGTATCTCCGACAGCGTTATTTCCCGTGAGCTGGTAAAGGAGACCATGCACCAGGAAACCAACCAATATGAGAAGCTGGCCAACATCAGCTACGATAAGGACAGCCAGATCTTCAGCTACGACAATCTGGCCTATGACAGTCAGATCGATGCCATGGCCTATTGCCGTAGGGCAGAGGAGCTGTTTGAGCTGTACCAGCGCTGCGCCAACCGAAGGCAGGTGGAGACCATCTGTGTGAATTTCCTTCGTATACTGGAATCTACCAAGCTCAGTGTCAACGGACATCTCTACTTTGTGCCGCGGCATAATATGGAGAAGGTGGATATTTTCGAGGACTTCGTCGCCGAGCTTAGCCGGCTCAGCCGCAACCAGACGCACCTGATGGCGAACTCCATCTACATCATCGACGACGCCAAGCAGCGTCAGAAAATGACAGAGGAGTTCTATTCCGCCGTCAAGAAGGAGATTGCGGAGTATCAGGAACGCGCCGATTATTTTATTAAGAGCGGCTGCCAGAGTCCCAGCGTCATGGATCGTTGGGTGCTGAAGATCCAGAGTCTGGAGGGAAAAAAGCAGCACTATGAAGACGTGCTGCGCCGTGAGCTGGATGGGCTGGACGATGATTTCGCCACCCTGAAGCTCTTATCGCAGGAGCTGTCCTTCCGCGCTCAGGCAATTCGGGCGAAGAAGGCTGCATAACATAAAAAATGAGCCGCAAAATGCGGCTCATTTTTTATGTTATATTATTATGCTATGGCGTACCAGCAGTGACTATTTCGCAATCAACACCTTATTTTGGGCGAAGACATCTGCTATATTCGTAAGGCTGCCATTGACTGCACAATACCATCACCGGTCAACTCGCTGGTTCGGTAAATCTTCTGGCAAAAGGGTTTCAGACTGAAATCCATGCCAACGTTCCCTTCGTCCAACAAAATACCTGTTACCGTGAAATGATATGCGACCTGTGCC
>OIYV01000826.1_pt1 | contig 16119 bp, 20 predicted proteins | sample 1588251 | NCBI WGS metagenome assembly OIYV01 (sample SAMN03283282) | human gut metagenome | biome: human-associated habitat; material: feces | host: Homo sapiens | place: Peru | collected 2012
CTGCATTGGCAGTTCCTTCTTTTACATCTTCAGCCAACGTGCGTACCGCTCTTGTGATTTCATCACGGCTTCCATAATTGATTGCAATTTGAAAATTCAATCCGCCATTATTTTTCGTTGCCTCTTCAAGCTCCAGAATTCTCTTCTGAATATCTTCATCCAATTTTGTAATATCTCCGATTACACGGACTTTCATATCATTTTTCGCTGCTGTCTTAAGACAGGTTTTCATGTAATTGCGAAGCAGCTTCATCAGAGCATTTACTTCTTCTTTTGGACGATTCCAGTTCTCAGTAGAAAAAGCATATAAAGTTATATATTTAATACCAATTCTATCAGCTTCTTTAATAACTCTTCTAATTGTTTCTACTCCAGCCTTGTGTCCCATTGTTCTTGGAAGATTTCTTTTCTTTGCCCATCTCCCATTACCATCCATTATTATTGCAATATGTTCTGGAAGATTATCTTTATCTATCTTTAACTCTAAATCATTTCCAATTTTCTTAGGCTTAAATAAATTAATCATAATTTCCTCCAATTTTATGTTATATAGGAAAAAAACCTGCAAAGCAGGTTTTTTATACTGACATAACTTCCTTTTCTTTAGCTGCTATTACTGTATCTATTTCTTTTACAAATTTATTTTTTTCATCTTCATCTTGTATTTCACTTAATTTATTGAAATAATTATTCTTTGTAGTAATTGAATATAAGACTAATAGACTTAAATTATGTGCAAGATTTTGTTCTTTAATCTTTTTTAATTCTTCACTAGGCTTCTCTAATAGTCTTTTTTTATCTTTTATACAAACTCTATATTTATATAGTTCTTCATTTAATTTATTTTCATCTATATGTAATAGAACGAATAAGTCTCTTTTTCTTTTGACCTTATATAACTCGCAATTTTTATAATCCATATTACCTTTTCCTTTTATAAGTATACTTTTGCAAAAATCTATTTATAAAAAGAAAAGTTTAATTAGTTTTTAGTGAAAAATTTAATAGCATATTCTTTAATGTCTTTACTTTTTTTGATAATAAATTTAGCATTTACTATAATTCCAAAACCTATAATAAATTTCACTAAACTCATTATCGATTCTTCACTATAACCACAAGCTTTCCCAACTAACATTACTACAATTGCTAAAACAATATGTTCTGGAATTTTCATAATCGTTACACCTCCTTTTTTTAGATTAGAACTTATTTAATATTAAATAAGCGCCCCTCTGTCTTCTAATCTTGGAAAGTGTACAGCTTGTTTGTGGTTCCTAATTAAATTTTCAAGGAAGAGCCCCTCATAGGACAATATATTGCACATATAAGTAATATATATCTCATTATATCTCTATAACATTACATAGCATTCTATGTTATTTTGTCCTATTTATAGGCTCTTTCAGTGTAGATTTCTATCTATAATATATCCATTTATAGCTAGTCCGCACTAATTACGCAGGAATTACTGTTATTAGTAGTTCCTTCACTATTTCTAGCCAAACTGGGGCTAATTTCGAGCCTCGTTGAGAATGACTCCATTATACATTGCATTATTTTTAATGTCAATATTTAAAAAATTTTTTTATTATATTAAATTGGGCAACTGCGGTTGCCCAATTTGACTAATTATTATCATCATTTTTAATTTTTTCAGTAATTTCTTGTTCTATCTCTTCAACAGTTGGTAAATTTGATTTTAAATCTTCTGGTATTGCTTTTATTAATTCATATTCAGAAATTCCAATAGGTTTATTTATATCTTTTAGTGCATATTCAGCTTTTACTTTATTTTTTTCATTACACAATAATATACCAATTGATGGATTATCATCTTTTGTTTTTAGCATATCATCTACTGCTGATAAGTAGAAGTTCAATTTTCCGTGCAAATTCTGGTTGAAATTCTACTGTTTTTAATTCTATTACTACATAGCATTTTAGTTTTAAATGATAAAATAATAAGTCTATATAATAATCATCTCCACCAACTTCTAAATGATATTGTCTTCCTACAAATGCAAAGCCAGCACCTAATTCTAGCAAAAATTGAGTAATATGCTTTACTAATTGGTCTTCCAAATCCTTTTCTTTATAATCTTTTGCCAAAGTTAAAAAATCAAAAATATAAGGATCTTTTAAAGTTTGAATTGCTAATTCAGATTGAACTGGTGGTAAAACTTTTGGAAAATTGTGTGTTTTTTCTTCTGCTGTTGACCTATCATATAATCCATATTCTATTTGATGGATTAGTACACTTCTTGCCCAACCATTTTTTATGGTTTCATTTATATACCAATTTCTCTCATTTTCATCTTTTATTTTACTCATTAAAACAAGATTATGTGACCAACTAACTTTAGAAAGCTCATCTTTTACATCTAAATAATTAGAATATGTTTTTGCAAATTGGCTCATATATTTCAAGTTTCTACTTGAATAACCTTTTGCTCCTGGAAATGCAGATGTTATATCTTTTGATAAAGTTTCTATTACTTTTGCACCCCAGCCTTGTTCTTTCTTCTTTTTTAAAATAACATTACCTATTTCCCAATATAAATCTAATAATGTTATATTTGCAGAAATTACAGCTTTTTGTTGTGCTAATTGTATTTTTTGTATTATTAAATTTAAAGTTTCTTTATAATCATTTGGTAGTAATTCATTATTCATTCTATTGCCTCCTTAAATTGTGCAACTGCCGTTGCCTAATTTTTATTATTGGTTTCATTATAACATTTATTTCCAAATTTTTCATTACATTTAAAAAATTTCATACATATATTAATTCTTTTAATATGATTTCCTCTGCTTGTTGTTTAATTGCATTCATAGTGCCAACCCAATAAAGCATATCTGTATTTTTCATATCTTCTGTTAAATCACTTTTTGCTTTCAAATCTTCAATGATTATATTAAATCTTTTAGTTGCTGTTTCTTGTATTTCTTCTAAATGGTCTATTAATATATTTTCCATAAACATTATTGTATATTCTGCTTTTTTATGTTCTTTTAAATAGTTTAATCTCATTCTGCCATATTTATTCAAATGTGTTTTCTTTTGTTTTGGTAATACTAATTTTGGTATATAATAATCTCCTTGTCTTACATATTCTATTTCTGTTTTTTCATCAAAAAATCTTTCTTTTAATTGTTTCTTCCCCATAATTTTTTAATCTCCTCTCAATTTTAAATTTTAATTTGTTATTATAAAATCAAAAAAAGATGAAATTGTTATTATTTTTTACAATTCATCTTTTAAATATTTGAAAATTTATGATTTTTACTAAATTGATTGTAGGAGGAAACCTTTGTTATTACTAGATTTTAGATTTTCGTCATAAGATAATATAGTTGTTATTACTAATGCTATTAATGTTATACCTTTTGCTTCTTTTGTTTTAAACCTCATTAAAAAATTTCCCTTTCATTTGTATCTTTGTACATAATTTTTCATGTATTTGATTTTATTATAACATAACGCTTTTTTCTTTTCAATCATCTTAATTTCTTTAACATAATCGTTATAATCCTGTAACATTTCTGTAATATTTCAAGTTATAGATTTATTTGCTATCTTGTTTAAACATAATATTTTATGTATGTTAAATGTTCTTACTCTTTTTTTGTTACAATTATATATAAATTTAATAATATTAATTAGGAGGTTAATAGTGAGATTTAAAAGAATCAAAGATTTAAGAGAAGACCATGATTTATTGCAAAAAGATATTGCTAATTTACTAGGTATTTCCCAACAATATTATTCTGAATATGAAAAAGGAAATAGAACAATTACTATTCAACACTTAATTACTTTATCCAAATTTTATGGAACCTCCATTGATTACTTAGTCGGCTTAGCAGATGTAAATTTATATTCCAAATATCATAAAAAAACAAGTTAAAACTATTTTATATTTATAGTACTAACTTGTTTTATTTATAACTTAAATAATCAAAATTTATTATATTTTTTATATATCCATTTGACTTCCTAAAAAAGTTGCAGCAGATTGAGCTACCTTTTTTTCTACTTCATCCATCTTCTTATTTTCCTCTTTAGCCATAAGTATTACTGTTCCAATCGTATCACCATTAGATATAATTGGATAAACAATCTGTGCATTATTTTTTCTTTCATTATTATCATTTTTAGTAATTGGCATTGCTTTATCACTATTTTCTTTACTTGTATATACTTCTTTATCTTCCATAAGTTGTTCTAGTTCTTTGCTAATATCTTGCTCTAAAAATTCTTTCTTTGACCCTCCTGATACAGCTATAATAGTATCTTTATCCGTAATACAAGCAATATGTCCTGTCGTCTTTGACAAAGTTTCTGCATATCCTGCCGCAAACTCTGAAAGTTCTCCTATTGGTGAATACTTTTTTAAAATAACTTGCCCTTCTCTGTCTGTAAATATCTCTAATGGGTCTCCTTCTTTTATTCTTAAAGTTTTTCTTATTTCTTTTGGAATAACAACTCTCCCTAAATCATCTATTCTCCTCACAACTCCAGTTGCTTTCATAATTTTCCTCCTTCAATTTCAGCATAAATTTATTTCATACTCTTATTATTGCAAAAGAGGAAAAAAATATTCAATTTTTACAAATTCTATTAAAAATTTTAATATATAATAATTTTTATTTTTTAAATTTATCTATTCTCATATTAAAAACTAAATTTGTACTTTTCTAAAATAGATTCCAAACTTTTTGAAAATTCTTTTAGCATAACTATTTTTATTGTAGATTCTTTTCCTTTTATATAGTCATCTACAATTTGTTTAAATTGTTTAATATTTTTCATTTCTGGTTCTATTTGCTTTGTATATCTATTTGCTCTATCTAACAATTTTTCTTTTATTAACACTATATCTTCATTACTTGCACAAGATATCCTTTGGAATAATTGGAAAGGATCATAATATTTAAAAATTGGAACTTTCATACATTCTCTATCAAATTTTTCATAAAATTGCTCCATTTTCATTGGAATGCATTTCATTATTTCTTCTGCTTTTTCTCTATACATTTTATCTAATAATTGATCATTTAATTTATGGAAATGTTTCAATATTTCTTCCATGTCTTCTTCTACTTCTTCTATTGCAATTTTTCCTAATTCTTCTTCTATATTAGAACAATATTCTGATGTTAAAGATGAAATATTCATACCATTAAAGAACATACTTTTTAATGTTTTTAAATCATATTTTATTAACCCTTTTCTAGAAAAATAACTAAAATATGCAAATATTTTTACCATATCTATTAATTTTATTTTTCCTTCTTTTACATCTTCTATAATATCTTCTATTACCGCCTCAAACTCATTATCTGAAATTTTCCAATATTCTTCTGTAAGTAGTCTTTTATAACTAGGCAAGTTTTCTGTATCTACTGTATTTCTTATTGTATCCATGTTTTCTTTAAATAACTTCATATCAAAAATTCTTGTTCTCACATAATATTCAATAAATTTAAAGAATCTATATTCTGCTTTAAAATTGTAATAATAATTTTGATCAAATTCTTTAATATAAAATTGCCTATTATCCATTAATATTCTAGATGATACTAATATTGATTTGTACTCTTCGTTGTCTTTTATATTTATAAATTTTTCTTTTGTTATTTTTCCTGCTTTTATTTCAAATGATACTGCAATAGTAAATATTAGCATAGTTTGCATAACTCTATTGCTTGTGTTTGAATATGATTTATTAACCATTTCATAAATCTTTTTAAAGTCATTTAAAGCATGTTTTAATATTCTTAAATTCCTTGTTCCGCTTCTATTAAATGTTGATATGATTATTCCTGTATTTTCTCTTAAAAATCTAATTAATTCTGGATTATTTTCATATCTCATCAAAATTCCATTTATAATATAATCAAATTTTGGAGCATATTCAAATGTTTCTCCAATTAATTTTTCTTTTATTCTTTCATAATCATTTGCTTTATCAAATACATGCTCTATTTTGTCCTGAATTTTTTCTACCATCGGCTTATCTGATTTATTTAGTTCATTCTGTTTGTCCAATAAATAAGTAGCAATAAAAGTTTTCATTTCTAAGTTAGAACTCTTTAATTTTGTTGCTAGCTCTTTTTCATTACAAATAATAATTGTTTTTATATGGTCATGTTCAACGAAATTGTTTATATATCCTAATATATCAATTACATCAACATTTGCTCTCTCTAAGTCATCAAAACAAAGCACTTTATCGTCTGTCGCAAAAAATTCTGCATAATCTAATTTATTTCCGTTTTGAGTAACTCCAAAAAAGTTTGCCATATCAATACCTGTTTTTGCATATTCTGGTATTGTTTCTTGTCCTTTTGAATTCATAAATCTTCTTAAATTTTTGTCCATTAATTGTGTCGTTTCCATAAATATCTTCTTACTTATTTCTTCTAGATTAGATATTCCATATAAAGACATATATATTGTTGTATATCTTTTTCCATTTAATTGCATTGATTCTATTTTCTTTTTTATTTTATTGTTCCAAAAGTGGGTTTTTCCAGAGCCCCATTCACCATTAAGCATAACAGCATAATCTGTATAATCTGACCTAATATAATCTAAAATACTTTCTACTAAATCTTCCATGTTTCCTCCTTATTTTTACTATTTTACTATACTTTTGTATTTTTCTATCATTTTCTTATTCTGATTAAATAATACAGAATAAACTAAATATTCTTCCCAAACAACAATTCCATCTTTCTCTTGTTCGTCTAATAATGTATAATCTTTTAAATAATTTTTTAATCCTTCAATACTTCTATTAAGTTCTTCTCCTTCTTTTGTTCTAAAATATGGATCTAATGTAGATTTTACATTATATATGATAAATGAGATTATTACTATTGTTGGATATAATGCAAAAATCATTAAAGCAATAACATAAATAACAAATGATATTATTGGAATCATATTATTTTCAAAATTCATTTCGCTTATTATATTGAAAGCCACTCTCATTACTATATTAACTATAACTGCAATAAAAATAGATTTAAACATTCTTTTCTTCTTTTTCTTCTTTGACTCTTCTCTTTGCTCAACTATTTTATGTTTTAAAGCATCTTTTCTAACAGTCTCTTGTAACTTAATCTCACTAATATTTTTAACTTTTCCATCTTCTATACAAGATAACAAATATTTTTGTGTTTCATTTAAATTATTTGTATCAAAATTTTCTAACATCTCTATATTATCTTCATTTATTTTTATAACTTTTTCATTCTCTAATTGTAATAATTCTGCAATAATGTCTTTAGGAATTTCTAATTTAAAATCATCTATCCACGATAACTCACAAGCTCCATATCCATCTAAAATATCTCTATAATAATCTTTACTTCTTTTAAAATCATCTTTATTTAATTTTTCTTTTCTTATTTTTTTACTTACTAATTTTATTACTATAAATAAGATTATAAGAAAAATATTCTTAAAAAATGTAATTGCAAGGCTGATACCCAAAATAATAAAAATATTGATATATAGTCTTTGTCTAACATAACCTTCAAACTCATCATCAGGCATTTGTTTTATGATTTCTAATTCTTCTTTATCTTCCTCTGTCATATCTTGAAGTTCTTTTTCATATAAAGCCATAAAACTCTCTTTATTAAAATCTGTTCCTATCTCCACCTCATCAAAGTAGTCATAAATCATTTTTACCGAATTAATAAAAAAACTAATTATTAAATATACTATAAATAAAATTGTAATTAATTTGTTGTTTATTTTAATCTTTTGCAATTGTTAACACTCCTATCTTATTTGGCTTAGCTTCATTTATAATCTTACAACATTCATTTACTGTGCTTCCTGTTGTATAAATATCATCTAGTACCAATACATTTTTATTCTTTAACTTTTTCCCATTTTTTAAGTAATACGCTCCTTGTATATTTCGAATTCTTTCTTCTTTATTTAACTTACTTTGCTCTATTATATTCTTTTGCTTAAAAATACAATTATTTTCATATTGGATATCTACTATATTAGCAATTTCTCTTCCTAATAACTCACATTGGTTATATCCTCTTTGTTTATATCTCTGCTTGCTAATTGGTACTGGCACAATTGTATCATAAGATTTAATAATATTAAAGAATTTTTTATTATTTAATAAAAAATTTACAAATGTTTTATATAAATAACTTTTATCCTGAAATTTATAATTTAAAAGCATCTTTCTTATAATTCCTTCATATTTAAAAACATATAAAAGTTCCTCAAAATTAACCTCAACCTCATCTCCCAAACATTCATGTCTCTGTACCATAAATTTAGCTTGTTGCTCCAATAACTTATTACATTTTTTACACAAAAACTCTTGACTTAATTTTCCACATATCCCACACGTAGGTGGATAAATCAAATCTAGGACACTGGGGACAGGTTTCATTTGTCTCATCTTTTTGTCGTTTTTTGTCTTATTGTCTGTTTTTATAAATTTATTCATCCAACCACCTATATAAAGTTGATCTGCTAATATTAAAAATATCTGATACCTCTTTTTTTGAAAACTTATATTGATTTAAATTTAAATATGATACAAATTTTTTTATAATAATTTTATTCTGTTTAATATGCTCTAAAGTCAACTTTTCTTTAATTAAAAAGTCTTCTAGAGCTTTTTTTAAGTTTACTTCTTCTTTTGAATTTTCATATTCAATTGATTGAAATTTTTCGATATAATTATTTGATGAATTAAAAATAAATTTTAAAATTTCCTCATGAATAAATCCTGTTTTATTTAAATAATCATTATAAGAAGAATATCTATAATCGCTTTCTTCCTTAACTTTTCCCGCTTTGACAGGATTCATATGAATATACTTTATACATGTATATAATTGTTTTCTATCCATTATAGGTACTGATTTAAATCGATTTCTAAATACGTATCCAACTCTATCTGTTTTTTTATTGTAGTACATTGCATATATTGAATTTATGTTTTTCATAAAATTACTAATCTGCTTGATATCATTTGCATATAACAACATATGAACATGATTATCCATAATGCAATATGCTATAATATCTATTTTGAATTCTTTGTAATATTTCTTTAAAAGCTCTATATATTTTTCCTTATTATCTTCTGTTTTAAAAATTTCTTCTTTGTTAATTCCTTGAACCATATGATGACACACCGTTTCACCCAATAGCCTTCTACTTTTTCTTGGCAATTAAATTCTCCTTTCTTGTCTACATAATTTATTTTTTCATTATAATACATATTTTATTATTATTCAAATTTTTTCATCGCATATTTCAACAAAAATAGACAAAAAAATGAGACAATTAAGACCTGTCCCTACTGTCTCATTTTATATTCTAGTCCAGTGTTTCTTTTTTTGCTATCTACATTTTTTATCATGAATTCTACAATTCTATCATTTCCTATTATAATTAACATTTCTTTTGCTCTTGTAATTCCTGTATATAATAAGTTTCTTGTAAGAAGCATTGGTGATGATTGTGGTATTACCATTATTACTACATCAAATTCACTTCCGTTGTGCTTTATGTATTGTTATTGCATAGCTATGTTCTATTTGATCTAAGTCTGAAAATTCATACTTTGCTATTTTTTCATCATCAAATTTTATTTCTATTTGCTTTTCTTTTTCGTCTACTTTTAGAATTGTTCCGATTTCTCCGTTAAATACTCCGCTTCCTATTTCTTTTTCTCCAAATAATTTTCTTTCCCAGTTTATATCATAGTTGTTTTTTATTTGCATTACTCTATCTCCAGTACGAAAAATTGCTCCCATACTAGCTTTTTCTGGTTCTTTATTAATATTTGGATTTAATTTTTCTTGCAATATTTTATTTAATTCTTTAGTTCCTAACATTCCTTTTTTTGTTGGTGATAATACTTGAATATTTTGAAAAAAGTCATAATTTCCATACTTTTCTAATCTTCCTGTACATAAAGATACTATTTGTGCTAGCATTTGCTCTTGATTGTTTTCTTTTATATAGAAAAAATCTTCTTTCATCTCTTCTGATGACTCGTCTTTTTTCAAAAAATTCTCTCCATTATTAACTTTATGTGCATTTAATATAATTTTACTTTTCGCTGCCTGTCTAAATATTTTTTCTAAATGAATAGTTGGTATTTGTTCAGAATTTATCAAGTCTTTTAAAACACTTCCTGGTCCTACTGAAGCAAGCTGATCTACGTCTCCAACTAATACTAATTTTGTTCCTTTATATATACATTTTAATAAATAATTCATTAAGAACATGTCTACCATAGACATTTCATCTACAATTATTATATCAGCATCTATTGGTGCACCTTCATAATCGCTTGTATTTTTATAAAAACTTTCTTCGTCAAATTTTCCTATTTCTAATAATCTATGCAATGTTGATGCTTCTTTATTTGTTGTTTCTGTCATTCTTTTAGCAGCTCTACCTGTTGGAGCAGCTAAAATTACCTTTTTTCCATGTTCTTCATATATTTCAATAATATTTTTTATTATAGTTGTTTTTCCTGTACCTGGACCACCAGTTATAATTGATACGTTGTTTTCATTTACTAATTTTAATGCTTCTCTTTGTTTTTCTGATAATTCAATACTTGAAATTTGTTCTGCTTTTTTTAATTGAGTATTTAAATTTAGTATTTTCTTTATATTTTTAGATTCCTGTAATTTTTTTATTCTGTAAGCTATTTCTCTTTCAGTTTGATAAAAATTGTACAAATAAATATATTCACTTTTTTCTCTTGTTTCTATAACAATCTCTTCTTTTACTTTTAAATTAATTAATCCATCTTCTACATTTTCAGAATTGACATCTAATAAATTTATTACAAATTCTATTAAATTATTTTTTTCCACACAAGCATGTCCATTATATGTGCTTCTAATAAGCCCATATTTAATCCCACTTGCAATTCTTTTATCATTATCATAACTAACACCTAAATCAAGTGCCATTTTATCTATTTGTTTAAAATCTACACCTCTTGCTATATCAATTAATAAATATGGATTGCTTTCTATTTCTTCAATTGCTTTTGTTCCATATAAATCAAATACTTTTTTTGCATGCTCTGCACCAATACCAAATCTCTCTAAAAATCCGACAATTTGCCATACTTCCCAATTTTCTATAAAACTTTCTGACATCTCTTTTGCTTTTTTCTCTGATATTCCTCTTACTTCTGCAAGTCTTTCTGGTTCATATTTAAAAATATGTATGGTTTCGTCTCCAAATTTTTTTATTATTCTTTTTGCAATTGCCTCTCCTATTCCTTTTATATTTCCATTTGACAAATATCTTTCTAAAGCTGATAAAGTTCTTGGCATCATTTTTTCAAAAGTATCTATTTTAAATTGGCTACCATATTCCTTGTGCTCTACAAATTTTCCTTCTAGTTTTAAAGTATCTCCAATATTTATGAATGGTAAATATCCTACTATTGTCACTAGTTCTTCTTCTGTTTCTAATTCTGCTATTGTATAACTATTTATTTCATTTTTATAAATAATATTCGATATTTCTCCTGTAATTTCCATTTGTCTCTCCTGTCTTATTTTCGTTTAGTTTATCACAAAAGTATAGTGTTTTCAAGGTTTTAATTTTTTTAAAATATCTTTTTTCTATGTGTCATCAATATTATCCATTATATCTTTACATTCTTTCCAAGAAAGTGGTTTTATTGTTTGGTATTCTTCCGCTAATTTTTTTACAATTTCTTTTGTCTTGTCTGTTGATTTCAAGTCAGCAACTATTATATTTTTTAAATATTCATCTTTTCCGTATAATATTTTAAATATAACTGACCTTAAAAATCCTTCTATTTTCTCTTCTTGATTTTTTACCGCTATTATTAAATATATTCCATCAGATTTAAATTTAGTATATGTACTTATATATATTATATTTTTTATAATTTCAAATAAACCATAAAGGGCTAGTGTCCAAAATATGGTATTTAATATAAATTCCATTTTTTTAGCCTCCTATGGTTTATTATATGTAATATTTTTTTATGTGTTAATAATTTATATTTCTAACTTTCCACCTCTATATTAGAGTAATTTGGAAATTGGTTATTTATCCATTCTTTTGTTTCTTTATTGGTTTTTATTAACACTGTTGTAGGAACATTTTGAAACATTCTAACTGTATTTGACACTTTCGCCATATTCCAATTTCCTAACTTAATAGTTTTTAAACTCTTACAATCCCTAAATAGTTCTCCCATATCATTCACATTACTTACATCAAAACTACTTAAATCTATTTCCCTTAAACTTTCACATCCTAGAAACATACTTCCCATTGCAATAAGTTTATTAGGTTTCCAATCATTTAATTTAAGAGTTTCAAGTCTTGAACAGCGTAAAAACATTCCAGACCACATAAACTGTTGTCCCATATATGAAAATTTACTTGCATTCCAAGAACTTAAATCTAATATCTTAAATTTACTATCCATAAACATTTGACTAACTCCACTTACCAAATCTGTATAGATATTTTCCGCACCATCTAAAATAACTTCTTCACTTATGTTACTTCCAATTGAAGCAAATAATCTACTCGAATTTTTATTTGCAACTACGCCTCCTTCTCCAGCTATCGTTACTTCATAAAAACCATTTTCATCTTTTGTAAACCATGCAAGATATTTCCCATCTTTTTTTTCTGATATATCCCATGTATTTTCACTTTCTAAATTCTTTCCTTCCAATGTATTTTTAATAATTATTTTTTTTATTTTTCCTCTTGTTAAATCAGGGTAATATGTTGTACTATCTAAAAAAGCAGATTTAGATGACCCCTCATCTTTTGTTGAAATAATTGTATCATGACTTTTTATGTTGTATGGACCATATGTTTTTAATATTTCGCCATCATTTATTTTTATTTTTAAATGTAAGTAATATTCTCCTTCAGTTGTTTCTGTTGATACTATTTCTACTCTTCTTAAAATCTTATTCCCATCTAGACTTGCCTGTATATAATTACTAGGAATTTTATCTTTACTGCTTGTCCATCCATAACTTAAATTTATATTTTCATCTTGCACAAATTTAGTATATATACTTAATTTAACTTTTTGCTCAAACATTGATTCTTCATTAGATTCTGGAGTTGCTATAATTTTAGCTGAATTTTTTAATTCATTTTCCATTCCAATATATTCTATTTTTTCATTTTCATAAATTATATATATTCTCTTTGATTTATTAAATTCAACTTGTATTAATCCTGTATCATCCACCGTTACTTCTATATTTCCTTTTCCTTGATTTTTATCAAATATTTGCTGATAAGTCAATTCGGACATATTCTTTTCAGAAATAGCTAAATTCACAATTTCTAATTCTTCTGATTTTTCTTCTTCTTCTATTGCATCACTGGTTTTTTCTAATAATCCATTATCTCCCGTCAACATTGCGATTGTTACCCCAGAAAGAATTAAAAGAATTATAATTGTTACTACTAACGCAATTACTGTTATCCCATCAATTTTTTTCATTCGTTTCTCCTTTTGTTCTATTTTGTAAAAATTTTACCATAAATCTATTATAAAATCAACAAAAATGTTCAATTTTAGAACAATTTTTGAGAGGATTTATTATGCGAAAAAATAACAAATTTACTAATTCTTATAATGTAATCGAAAAAAATATTAAAAACATAAGAAAAAATAATCAACTTACACAAGAAAATCTATGCGCTAGAATGCAAATAATGGGCTTTCAAATTAGTCGTTCTGATATTTCAAAGTTAGAAAATGGTAAAAAAATAATAACTGATTTTGAAATTATTGGTTTTTCTAAGGCCCTAAAAGTCTCTATATTAGATTTATTTTATAAAACATTTTAATACTTATAAACCTTAAACTAAAAACATCTTTAAATAAAAATAGAGAATTTAGTTAAAAATCCCCTATTTATCTTTATTTATATTCATTTTAATTATATAAGTTGTAATATTGCAACTTCTGCTCCGTCTCCTCTTCTAGGACCTGCTTTAATAATACGTGTATATCCTCCTACGTTTTTATCAGCATATTTTGGAGCTATTTCATTAAATAATTTTGATGGTAAATCTACATTATTACCTTCACTATCTTTAACTTTATTTAATTTTCTCATCATTTTTCTTCTAGCATTTAATCTTGTTGGCATGTCTTTTTGTCTTTTTTCTGTAGTTTCTTCTTTTACTACTTTTAGATATTCTTTACCATTTTTGCTTTTTACTAATTCAGTTTCTTTATTACCTTTTGAATCTAATTTAGCTTTTACAACTTTAACATCTACCATTTCAAAGTTATCTTTTTCTTTAATAGCAAGTGCTATTATGCTATCAGCTATTGATTTTACTTCTTTAGCTCTAGCTAATGTTGTTTCAACTTTTCCATGCATAATAAGATCTGTTGTTAAAGTTTTTAACATTGCCATTCTTATGTCTGTTGTTCTTCCTAATTTTCTATTAGTAGCCAATTTATTTCACCTTCCTTTAACTATTTTTACTCTTCTTCCTTGGCAAAATCTAATCCTAATGAATGTAATTTTGCTGTTACTTCATCAAATGATTTTTTACCTAAATTTCTTACTTTCATCATATCTGTTTCTGATTTATTTGTTAAATCTTCAACTGTAGCAATACCTGCTCTTTTTAAACAGTTAAATGATCTTACAGATAGTTCCAATTCCTCAATTGACATTTCTAAAACTTTTTCTTTTTTAGATTCTTCTTTTTCTATCATAACTTGTGTATTTTTTGTAGCTTCTGATAAATCTATAAATAATTCTAAATGTCCTGTCATTACTTTCGCTGCCAAACTTAATGCTTCATGTGCCTTTAAGCTTCCATCTGTCCATACTTCAATTATCAATTTATCATAATCAACCATTTGTCCAACTCTTGTGTTTTCAACTTGATAATTTACTTTTTTTACAGGTGTATAAATAGAATCAATTGGAAGAACTGATATATCTTGGTTTGGTTTTTTATTTTTTTCAGATGAGTTATATCCTCTACCTCTATCAGCTGTCATTTCTATTTTTAGGTTTCCACCTTCAGAAACTGTAGCTATATGTAATTCTGGATTTAATATTTCAACTGTTCCATCTGTTATTATGTCAGCTGCTGTAACTTCACCTTCTCCTTTGAAATCAATTCTTAAAATCTTTTCTTCATTTTCTTCAAATTTTAATCTTACATTTTTCAAGTTAACAATTATTTCTGGTACATCTTCTACAACATTTGGTATACCTGAAAATTCATGTAATACTCCATCTATTTTTACACTTGTAATACTACAACCTGGAAGTGATGAAAGCAAAATTCTTCTTAGTGAATTTCCTATTGTTACTCCATATCCTCTTTCTAATGGTTCACATACAAATTTTGCGTAGTTGTTTTCATCATCAACCTCTAGACATTCAATATTTGGCTTTTCAAATTCAATCATTTTTACCTCCTAATATTCGAGAATATATCTCAAACTCTTTAAACTATATAGGTTCCTTAAGTAAAATTGTAAGGTTTTGACTAAACCTTTCATATTATTTTTAACTATTATTTTGAGTAAAGCTCTACTATTAAATGCTCTTCAATTGGAATATCAACATCTTCTCTAGATGCTAATCTAATTACTTTACCACTTAATTTTTCACTATCTTTTTCAAGCCATGCTGGAATTGGTCTTTTAGCAGATTCTTCCACATTTACTTTAATAGTACTATTATCTTTTTTACTTTCTCTAACAGTGATAATATCTCCTGGTTTTACTAAGTATGATGGAATATCTACTCTTTTACCATTTACTTCAAATTGTGCATGGTTTACAAATTGTCTTGCTTGAGCTCTAGATGTTCCAAATCCTAATCTATATACTACATTATCTAATCTGCTTTCTAAAATTTGTAATAAGTTTTCACCTGTTACACCTTTTTTATTAGAAGCCATTTCAAAGTATTTTCTAAATTGTTTTTCTCCCACTCCATAATATGCTTTTGTTTTTTGTTTTTCTCTTAATTGAGTTCCGTATTCAGAAAGTTTTGCTCTTTTTTGTCCATGTTGTCCTGGTGCGTAGT
>OIYV01000827.1_pt1 | contig 16107 bp, 12 predicted proteins | sample 1588251 | NCBI WGS metagenome assembly OIYV01 (sample SAMN03283282) | human gut metagenome | biome: human-associated habitat; material: feces | host: Homo sapiens | place: Peru | collected 2012
GTGGTGTGGCTGATTCAAGCCCCAGCTTGAAATCAGACATGCCACAGCACTAACGGCAGGTGCGAAGCACTGGCATCGGCAAAAGGCTGTTTTTTATGTTTTTGTTTCTGTGCCCCCAGTATTTATCCACTGAACCCCTCTAACGGCCCCCCTCCCAAAAAGAGCGGGGCAACCCATAGGTGCAACCCAAAAGCGAGGCCGTGTCACCATCGACACAGCCTCGCTATTCATTTCTCCTCCCAACAAAACCACACCCCACACGCAATTTCATTGTCCGTAAACAACAAAACCACAATTTTTGCAATTTTGTTGTCCATAAATGATAAAATCATATTTTGTGCTAATTTTGTTGTCTATAAATGATAAAATTTATATATTTGCGGTGAGAAAGGAATTTAGTTATGGAAATTATTTCAAGAACATATTATGCGAAGCGAGTGGATGCTTGGCTTGGAAAAGGGCAAATCATTGTCCTTGTAGGTCAGCGTCGTGTGGGCAAAAGTTTTGTATTAAAGGATTTTGTGATTCGTCACAAAACAGAGCCAAATGCCAACATCATATATATCGACAAGGAAAAGAAAGACTTTAATTACATACAAAATCACGAGCAGCTCAACGGCTACATCGACGAGCATTTCGCCGCTGGCAAGCACAACTATATTCTTATCGACGAAGTGCAAGACATCGCCGGTTGGGAACATTCGGTAAGAAGTTTCCGCACGGAAGACTCCACCGACATCATCATCACTGGTTCTAACTCAAAAATGCTATCGGGCGAACTGAGCACACTGCTTGCCGGACGCTATGAAGAAATTCATGTTCAAAGCCTTAGTTATACCGAGTTTCTTGAGTTCCATAACCTAACAGATAGCGACGAAGCACTTTGGAAATACCTCAATTTTGGTGGACTTCCAGCACTTAAAGACATAGGCATTGACAATGAAGGCATGGTGAGCGAATACCTTTCGGGGGTGTTCAACACCATTATGCTTAAAGACATCATTGAGCGACACACCATTCGCAACATTCCTTTCATTCGCAACCTCGTCGTGTTTATGGCCGACACCATAGGCAAACTTAACTCTGCCAACAGTATAGTGAAATACATGAGGTCGCAAAACGTAGAAGTCTCCACCAACATTGTGCTAAACTACATGTCGTATTTCTGCGAGGCGTATCTCACCCACAAAGTGGACCGATACGACATTCACGGCAAAAAACTACTGGAGTCGAACAGCAAATGCTATTTCGGCGACATCGGTTTGCGTAATTTCATTGCTGGCGGTGAGCGAGACACCGACATTGAAAAAGTGATTGAAAATGTGGTGTATCTGCATTTGCTGCATCTGGGCTACACCGTGAAAGTGGGGCAACTAAGGGCTGGTGAAATCGACTTCGTGTGCACAAAACCTGGCAAAAAAGCGTATGTGCAAGTGGCTTATCTAATCGCAAATCAAGAAACAAAAGAAAGGGAATTCGGAAATCTCTGCCTTATCCCCGACAACTATCCAAAATACGTTATCTCGGCATCGCCACTACTCAAAAGCAGCGACTACGAAGGCGTGACACACCTACACCTCCGCCAATTCCTCACAAAAGGAATCTAACAATCCAGCCAAAAAACCGCACCACAAACCACTATCTAACAGCATCTTACCATCTAACGCCATCAAAGGGACGGTTCTTTTGATGGTGTTTTTTTGCGAAAAATGCCTAATTATTTCTCAGATGATTGTTGAGGGGAAACAAGGTCATCACTTCTTTAACTCTTCATATTTCTCTTTTTGCTCACTTTCTCGAAATCAGCCTTGAATAAGGCATTGAGCGTTTCATCGTCTTGATTAATCACTTTCAGTTCTTTTTCGGTCAAACCAAGCAAATCCTTATACTTGCGAGCATAGTAAACCACCTTCATCATCACTTTCACAAAATCAGAGCAGTCTAATTTACTCTTATTTTGACCGAGCAAATGCTCAATAGTCGCAGCAATAAAATATGGCAGAATATGCATTTGAAGTTGCAATGGATTCATATCCATAACCAAAGACACCTCTTCGGTATTCATTACCCATGCAAACATTGCACCCGACATCTTTTTTTGCAACAAACTGGTTGTATCTGGCTTAGCGTCAAGCACCCACTTAGCAATAGCGCGAATTTCATCACGATGCACCCTGCAAGCCTTATCATCCTTCAGGTCGTCGAAGCGAGGCACTGGCACAAGTGCAGTAACCGTGGTTTTGGGGCGAGTCTCGCCCATTCTGTAACCTCTTTTGTTATAATCATTATTATACCATTTCACAAATGCGTCTACCACCGAATCACACTGTTCGGTTCCAAAATACTTGTTTCCAAATCCCACGTCGGCTCCACGAAGCATCCACATAATATATCCATCTAAATGTCCTTCGTGCAGCGCTGCTCGTTCCATATCCAGCACCGGCACATTGTAATAGTCGTGTGCCGTTGTGTCGGCTATCTCCACATATTTGCGATGCAGCCTCGCCACATCTGCAAGCGTGAGTGTATCACCTGCGAAACCACCCTCATCAAGCACAACCTTATGCACATGATAGAAAAATCCATTGTAAGGCAAATCACAATCAAGCGAAGCATACGCCGACAAATTCACTTTTTTAGTGAAAGTCACCTTCCATTTGCCATCTTTGCGAGTCACATTTTCGCGATACAAATTATAGATGAGTTTCCCCATTTCCATCAGTCGCTCATATTTGCTCGCTTGCAATTGGTAATTCTGAGCATACATCACAGCCCAAACAGGGTCGGTTGACATAGCATATAAGTTGGCAAGACGATAATACGACGCGTCGTAATTCGGATCAATATCAATGGCATGTTCATAACATCCCACAGACTCATCGTAGTTCTTCATCATATATGCCATATTGCCCTTTTCCACCCAAAGGCGGACACTGTTAGGGAACTTCTTCAAACCCTTTTCATAAATTTCAATAGCCTCTTTGCGCTTCCCCACATAATCGAAGGCATTACCTGCAATAACGTATGAGTTATCACCTGCATCTTTTAGCTTCAACAGCTTTTTCGCCCACTGATATGCTCCTTCATAATCTTGCTTAACAATATATCCATACACAATTTCATGGACAACCGCCCAGTTGGAAGGATGCGCTTTATCCAAGCCCTTGAGCAAGTCAATGCCAGTATCCACCATTCCATTATCCATAAAGTGGATAGCATTCTGATACAGTTGTTGCTCCTTTTCGTTAAAATCACTGAACACATTCGCACGAGCCTGAGCCACGCCAAGCAAGAGCACCATTGCCACAAATAGCAACGCACGAGAAAACAAATGCCTTTTATCCATAATCTATAGGTTTTTCAACTGCAAATATAACAAATAAACACCAAAAAAAACGAAACCTCACACATTTTCATTCCCAACACAAATTTTTTCTTTATTTTATATCCAAAACCACCTCACACGCAGTTATGTAAGTCACAACACCATCAAAAGAACCGTACCTTTGATAGTATTTTTTGGGGATAGGATTTGGGTGGGGATTTGGCAAGGAATTTGCGGGGTGAATTTGGGGTGATGTGGTGGGGGAAAAATTTGTGGATTTTAGGGCTTTAAATTTGGTGATTGAGGGATTTTTTCGTAAATTTGTATGTTTTATGACGCAAGCATCAAAACGTGCGCTACGAACCCTCTAAAAAGGCTCAGAAACAGATGTTTTGACCCTTGCGAAAAGTGTGAAATATATGTCAGAAGAATTAATCGAACAGCAAGAAGAACAGTATTCAGCGTCTAACATTCAAGTGCTCGAGGGCCTTGAAGCTGTGCGCAAGCGTCCGTCAATGTATATTGGCGACACACACGTGAAAGGACTCCACCATCTGGTATCAGAAGTTGTAGATAACTCTATCGACGAAGCCCTTGCAGGTTTCTGCGACAAGGTCACTGTGACCATTGGCGAAGACAACTCTATCACCGTGAGCGACAACGGCCGTGGTATTCCTGTGGACGAGCATGAAAAACTCCACAAGTCGGCACTTGAGGTGGTGATGACTGTGCTGCACGCCGGCGGTAAGTTCGACAAAGGCTCCTATAAAGTGTCGGGCGGTCTGCACGGTGTGGGCGTAAGTTGTGTGAACGCACTTAGCGACTACCTTCGCGCCGAAGTGCGCCGTGAAGGCAAAGTATATATGCAAGAATACGCTTTTGGCAAGCCCACAAGCGAAGTGAAAATAATTGGAGAATGTGCTGAAGAAGATCACGGCACCACCGTTATCTTCCACCCCGATGCCACCATTTTCCAAACCACAGTATATCAGTTCAGCATTTTGAGCAACCGCCTCCGCGACCTTGCTTACCTTAACGCCGGCGTGACCCTCTCGCTCACCGACCTGCGCGACAAGGACGAGCACGGTGTGCCACGCACCGAGGTTTACCATTCCGAAACCGGTTTGGACGACTTCGTGCGCTACCTCGACGAAGGCAAGGAACCGCTCATCAGCGATGTGATTCATATCACCAACAACGAAGGCGAAATTCCTGTGGAAGTGGCAATGACCTACAACAAGACTTTCAAGGAAAACATCTATTCGTTTGTCAACAATATCAACACCATTGAGGGTGGTACTCACCTCCAGGGCTTCCGCATGGGCTTGGGCACTTCGCTCAAGAAATACGCCGAAAAATCGAAAGCGCTTGAAAAGGCTAAGGTGGAACTCTCGAAGGAAGACTTCCTGCAAGGCTTGACCGCTGTGGTGTCGGTGAAGGTGCTCGAACCTCAGTTTGAGGGTCAGACCAAGACCAAGCTCGGCAACACCGAGGCTATCACCGCAGTAAACTCCGCCGTGAAGGCTGCGCTCGAAAGTTATTTGGAAGAGCACCCCGAACCTGCCAAAGCCATCATCGAAAAGGTGATTTTGGCTGCACAGGCACGTCATGCGGCACAAAACGCTCGCGCAAAAATCATTCGTAAGTCGCCATTGGCTGGCTCTGGTCTGCCAGGCAAGCTTGCCGACTGCTCAAGCAAGGACCCAGCCAAGTCGGAGTTGTTCCTCGTCGAGGGTGACTCTGCAGGTGGTTCGGCAAAGCAAGGCCGCGACCGTCAGTTCCAAGCCATTCTTCCACTGCGTGGTAAGATTTTGAACGTGGAAAAGGTGCTTGAGCACAAAATCTACGAAAGCGAATCGGTAGTCACCATTTTCCGTGCGCTCGGTATCACCGACCCACGCAACTACGACCCCGAAAAACTCCGCTACCACCGTGTGATTATCATGACCGATGCCGATGTGGACGGTGCCCACATCGCCACGCTGCTGATGACCTTCTTCTTCCGTTGCATTCGTCCAATCGTGGAGAACGGTCACCTCTATATCGCCACCCCACCACTCTACCGCGCTATCAAGGGCAATAACTCTGAATATTGCTGGACCGATATGCAGGTGCGTCAGTTTATCGACAAGTATGGCGCTGGCGAAGAAAAGAATGTGCGTGTTCAGCGATTCAAAGGTCTTGGTGAAATGAACCCAGAGCAACTTTGGGACACCACCATGAACCCAGAGAACCGTATGCTGAAGCGTGTCACCATCAGCGATGCGGCAGAAGCCGACCGCGTGTTCACCATGCTCATGGGCGAAGAGGTGCCACCACGCCGCCAGTTTATCGAGGACAACGCCACTTACGCTACCCTCGACACATAATCCCCCCCCGACATAGACAGCAGTGCCGAAGCGCACACCGAATCTCGGCACCCTACACACTATATAATATATATGCAGCGACCTGATTACCATACCAAGTCGCTGCATATTTGCAAAAAAATACGAATGTTGAAAACGGGAGGAAATCAAGCACCGCCCATCGCAAACGCCTGTTAACAAGCGCATAGTTATTAACAAAAGTGGCGAGTTATCAACATTTATTTCAATTTAACGCATTTTTTAACTTGTAATTGAACAAAAAGTAATTCCTTTGCAGAGTAAATAAAAACACCCGCAAGATTATGGGAAAAATCATAGCAATAGCCAATCAAAAGGGCGGTGTGGGTAAAACCACCACTGCCATCAACTTATCAGCTTCATTGGCTGTGAACAAGAAGAAAGTGCTCCTTATCGACGCCGACCCACAGGCAAACGCCACATCGGGCCTCGGCGTTGACCCAAAACAGATGTCGTCGTCGATTTACGAATGTCTGGTCGACGATTATCCAATTCTCGGCACACAGGTGAAAACCTGCGTGGAGGGGCTCGACTTGGTGGGTAGCCGCATCGACCTGGTGGGTGCGGAACTCGAACTTATCAACAAGCCCCACCGCGAGCGCGTGCTCGAAAAGGCTTTGGCAAGCGCAAAGGAAGAATACGACTTCATTCTCATCGACTGTAGCCCTTCGCTCGGATTGATTACCGTGAACGCTCTCACAGCAGCCGATTCGGTGATTATCCCTGTGCAAGCCGAGTATTTCGCACTTGAAGGCATCAGCAAGTTGCTCAACACCGTGCGCATCATCAAGTCGAAACTCAACCCATCGCTCCAAATCGAGGGTTTCCTGCTCACCATGTACGACGCACGCCTCCGCCTTGCCAACCAAATCTACGAAGAGCTGAAAAGCCACTTCGGCGACATGGTGTTCAGCACTGTGATTCCACGCAACATTCGTTTGAGCGAGGCTCCAAGCCACGGTTTGCCAGCCATTCTCTACGACCCCACCAGCCGTGGTGCCACCAGCCACACCCAGTTGGCGAAAGAGTTGATCAGTAAAAACCGTAAGAAAAAGTAACCACATTAAATCAAAGTTTCCACTATGGCAATCAAGAGAAATGCACTCGGACGCGGACTCGACTCACTCATCTCAATGGACGATGTGCAGCCGAGCGGCAGTTCGGCTATCAATGAAATAGCAATCGACCTCATCAAGCCAAACCCCGACCAGCCTCGTATCAACTTCGACGAGGAGGCTCTTGAGGAATTGGCTACCTCTATACGCGAGTTGGGCATTATCCAGCCCCTCACTCTGCGCAGCGCAGAAGCCGGCACCTATATGATTATTTCGGGTGAGCGACGCTACCGTGCTGCCAAACTCGCTGGCCTCGACACCGTGCCAGCATACGTGCGCACCGCCAACGACAGCGAACTCACCGAGATGGCGCTGATTGAGAACATTCAGCGCGAAGACCTCAACGCCATCGAAATTGCGCTCACCTTCCGCAAGCTCATCGACCAATACAACCTCACCCAAGAGCGATTGAGCGAGCGTATTGGTAAGAAGCGCGCCACCATCGCCAACTTCCTCCGCCTGCTGAAACTGCCGGCTGAAGTGCAACTCGGCTTGCGCGACAAGGCTGTGGACATGGGCCACGCAAGAGCGTTGCTCTCGGTGGAGAAGCCCACCATGCAACTCAAACTCTACAACGAGATTCTGAAAAAAGGACTCTCGGTGCGTCAGGTGGAGCAAAGGGCAAAGGAAATGAACGAAGAAGGCAGCACCGAGCCAAAAGCACCTGCAAAAAAGGTGAACAACGCCGACTACGATGTGCTGAAACAGCACCTGAGCAAGTCGTTTGGCGTGGCTGTTTCGTTTGCCTGCAATAAGGACGGTAAAGGAAAAATCTCATTTCCTTTCAAAAACGAAGAGGAATTAGAGAGAATTATTCGTATCTTTGACACATTAAAACAATAATTATAGCATCCCCACCTGCTCAATAGTGGGCGGAGAGACAAGCAACTCCTTGTGAGAAAGGTATTTAACCCACATATTCGCACATTTGTAGGCACAGTGATTGCACTATGCCTGCTTGTGCTTTGCCCTGTGGGCAGCATGGCGCAGACCACTGGCGGCATCGAAAAGCCCACACGCACTCGCACCGGAGGGCATAAGGCTGTGGCAAGCACTCACCCCGATTCGGCAGCCGTCACCGTAAAACCCAGCACCTACGAGCGCACCCCTGTGCTCGACGAGGCTGGCGACACCGTGAAATTCGAGCCCAACGATTCGCTGATTCTGGCGCAAGCCACATTCGTGCCCGACACGGCAGCCGCCACCAACCTGGGCAAACTCCGTGTATTCAACCCCGACCCCAAGCGCGCCATGTGGCTCTCGGCACTCTGCCCCGGCTTGGGACAAATCTACAACCGCCGCTATTGGAAAATCCCGATTGTGGTGGGTGCTTTCGTGGGACTCGGCTACGGCACGGCGTGGAACAACCGTATGCTCGGCGACTACACCAAAGCCTACCGCGACATCACCGACAACGACCCCAACACGCGCAGCTACATGAACTTTTTCCCGAAAACCGTGAAGGAGAGCGACCTCGACAAGGAATGGCTCACGCGCGCTCTGAAAAACAAGCGAACATACTACCGCCGCTATCGCGACATTTGCATCATCAGCATGGTGGCTGTGTATTTCATCAATATCGTCGACGCTTACGTCGACGCCTCACTCGCACACTTCGACATTTCCTCCGACCTTACGATGGACGTGGCCCCTGCCGCTATCGACACGAAGCAGTCTCGAATACCGTCGCTCGGACTTCAGTGTGCCTTTACTTTTTGAATTAAAAACAAACGACGATAAAGTATGAAGAATTTCAGATTTAACGCATTAATCGTGTTGGCGATTGCGGCATTGACCATGTCGGCTGCGCCAAAGAAGAAATCGATTTTATCGCTGAAGGAATCGATCACCGACGAGGCCATCGTGTATCCTTACAGCTTTGAAATCAACACTCAGGAAATGCAGAAAAACTGGTATTTGCAAAACTATGCGGTGGTCGATGCCAGCGTGGAGAGCAAATCGCCAAACGAAGTGAGCGACGCTGAATACATTCAGCGCCTCAGAGCCATTCCTTCGGGAATTGAACTTCCCTACAATCAGGTGGTGAAATCCTACATCACCCGCTACATCACCAGAGAGCGCACCATGGTATCGCAAATCCTGGGTATGTCGCCCTACTACATGCCTATTTTCGAACGCGCTCTGGAAAAAGAGGGACTTCCACACGAACTCAAGTTTATTCCTATCATCGAGTCGGCTCTCGACCCTAACGTGGTGTCGAGCGCAGGTGCCGCCGGTCTGTGGCAATTTATGGTCGACACCGGCAAGGGTCTCGGACTGGAAGTGAACTCGCTGGTCGACGAGCGTCGCGACCCATACCGCTCAAGTAATGCGGCAGCAAGCTATTTCAAGCAACTCTACGGCATCTACAACGACTGGTCGCTGGCTATCGCCGCCTACAACTGCGGTCCTGCCAATGTGAACAAGGCGCTCCGCCGTGCCAAGAGCAGAGATAACGAAAATCCCGACTTCTGGTCGATTTATGAATATCTGCCCCGCGAAACCCGTGGCTATGTGCCTGCATTCATCGCTGCCACCTATGTGATGAACAACTATCAAAAGCACAACATCAATCCTGCTCTGTCGAAAAAGCCGCTGATTATCGACACGGTGATGGTGCACCACCGCGTGAACTTCAACCAGATTTCCAGCGTGCTCAACATTCCTATCGAGGAAATCCGCATTCTCAATCCTCAATATCGCCACGACATCATTCCTGGCGACACTCACCCCTACTCGCTCGCGCTGCCATCACAGCAAATCTACAGTTACATTATGGTGGAAGACAGCATCATGAGTTATCGCAAGGACCTCTACGCCACTCGCGATGTGGTGGAACCAGGCAACCACGCATCTTCTGTGACACAACAGATGGTCGACCCTCAAGAGACTGCCAAGAGCGTGGTTAAGACCAAACAGGAACAGCGCCAAGTGGCACAGGCTAAACCTACGGTAAGCGCCACCCCTGTGAGCAACAATGAGAGTGTGGAGGCTAAATACCACAAGGTGAAACGCGGCGAGACCATCGAGAGCATCGCCGACGAGTATAATATGAGTGTGGCAGAACTGATGGCACTCAACAATCTCAACCGCAAGCACGTGAGCCGTGGTCAGGTGCTGAAAATCACTGGCGAGCGAAAGCAACAAGCCGAGCAGCCAAAAACCTCCACTTCTTACGCTGTGGCACAAGCGAAGCAAAGCACTGCCGCCAAGCAAGCCGCACCTAAGAAGGAAGCGCAAAAGACCACTGCGAGCACTTCTACCACCACATCGCAACGCTCTAAATCTTACAGCGTGAACGATGAAATCGACGGTCGCGCAACAGGTTCAAAGAAGCAAAAGACCGAAACCCCTGCTCCTGCTCCAGCCACAGCCAAGAAGCAAAAGGCTGAAACAGTTCCTACCACTGCAAGCAACAGCAAGAAGCAAAAAGAAGCCATCGAGAAGGAAAAGGCTACAGCAAACAAGCGCGCCACTCGCCATGTGGCTGAAGAAGAGTCGGCAAGATCAAAGGCTAAGGCGAAAACAAACAAGCGCAGCAAGAGAGACGACAGCGACGAGGTGAAATCGTCGAAGCGCAGAAAGGCTGACCGCGATAGCGACAGAAGAAGCAAAAGAAAAGCGAAGAAGGAGGAAGATGCCCGTCCAACAAGCCACAGCGTGCGTGAAGGCGAATCGCTCGAACGCATCGCCCACCGCTACGGTTTGGGCACCGACCAGCTCCGCAAGGCTAATCCACAGTTGAAGGATGCCGACATGCTCCACCCTGGCGACAAGCTCAAAGTGCCAAAAGCCAACAAAAAGAAAAAATCCGCTAAAAAAGAGGAAACCACTTCTAAGAAAAAAAGAAGAAGATAACCTCAAATAAATCCCCAAGTAGGAAGGAAGCACCCCACCCCGCTTCCTTCCTATTTTTTTCACCCCCTCCCCAACCCCCATCGAAAAAATCGAATCCTCGAAAACTCGAAATTTCGAATCTTCGAATCTTCGCCCCACCAACTCGTTGACCTGTTGACTCGTTGACTTCCAAAAAGCACACCAATTAAATCCATTAAAACCCGATTTTAAAAAGCCAACGACGCAACGAGTTGGGATCAGACGAGTCGGACTTGTCTGACAGGTCAGACGTATTCGAAAACGCCCCATCGTGCAAAAAGACTTTACCAAATCGGAAACTATCGTCTTAACTTCTTTAACTTCTTCAACTTCTTAACTCCTTAACTTTTAAAAGCACCACTGCTTTTAAAAGTTCCTTCTGAATTTAGGTGGCGAATTAGCAAGGCGCATTGAGATATTTTTCGTAACTTTGTAAGAGGAATATACTAACTAATTAAAAAAACAATCTTTCGATTATGAGACTTATCATCGAACCTGATTACGACAAAGTATCAGAATGGGCAGCGTGCTACGTTGCTTCACGCATTAACGCTGCAAACCCAACCCCAGAAAAGCCTTTCGTGCTTGGTTGCCCTACTGGTAGCTCACCACTTGGCATGTACAAGAAGCTCATCGAGCTCAACAAGGCAGGCAAGGTTTCGTTCCAGAATGTTGTGACTTTCAACATGGACGAATATGTAGGACTTCCTGAAGATCACCCTGAAAGTTATCACTCTTTCATGTGGAACAACTTCTTCAACCACATCGACATCAAGAAGGAAAACGTGAACATCCTCAACGGCAACGCAGCCGACCTCGATAAGGAATGTGAAGAATATGAGGCACGCATCGCCGCTGCTGGTGGCATCGACCTCTTCATGGGCGGCGTAGGTCCTGACGGACACATTGCTTTCAACGAGCCAGGTAGTTCTCTCGTTTCACTCACTCGTCAGAAAACTCTTACTCAAGACACTATCATCGCCAACAGCCGTTTCTTCGACAACGACGTGAACAAAGTGCCTAAAACCGCTCTCACCGTAGGCGTTGGCACCGTGATGGCTGCTAAGAGCGTGATGATTATCGCAAACGGCTACAAGAAGGCTCCTGCATTGCGCAACGCTGTGGAAGGCGCTGTTTCACAAATGTGTACTCTCAGCGTGCTCCAAATGCACCGCAAGGCTATCATCATTTGCGACGAAGACGCAACTATGGAATTGAAGGTGGGCACTTACCGCTACTTCAAGGATATCGAAGGCAAGAACCTCGACCCTGCCACTCTTCTCTAATCGATTAGCATACGCACGGAGCCGGCTTTGACCAGGCTCTCGATAGCAAAATATCGGAGGCTGTGCCGCACACATACATCGCGGCACAGCCTTTTTAAATGACGGACGATATGATAAAACTTTCCGACGATTTTATAGCGCAGATGCGCCACATTCTCCCCAATGAGTGCGATGCTCTGCTGGAGGCAATCACCACCACCGAGCCTTCGGTGGCTATTCGTGTGAACGATAGGCGTGGCATCAGTTTGAGCAACGATGCCGCAGACCGTGTGCCATGGTGCGCCACGGGCCGATACCTGAAGGAGCGAATGCCGTTCACTTTCGATGTGGATTTCCAAACGGGCCGCTACTATGTGCAAGACGCCTCGTCGATGTTCATTCACCATGTGATTAAGCATGTGGTGAAGGAACCTGTGCGCTACCTCGACCTCTGCGCCGCACCGGGCGGAAAAACCACCACAGCCATTTCGGCGCTGCCTGCCGATTCGATGGTGGTGGCGAACGAGATTATGCCGGCGCGTGCGCGTGTGCTGCATGAGAATATCGTGAAATGGGGAAGTCCGCGCTGCATCGTCACCAACAACGCTCCACACGACTTGGGCAAACTCCATCACTTCTTCGATGTGGTAGCTACCGATGTGCCGTGCAGTGGCGAGGGCATGATGCGCAAAGACGAGGAAGCACGCAACCAGTGGACTCCTGCCTTGGTGAAGCAGTGCGCCACATTGCAGAAAAGCATCATTGCCGACATTTGGCAGGCACTCCGCCCCGGAGGCGTGCTCATCTACAGCACCTGCACCTACAACCGTGAGGAAAACGAGGAAATGGTGGCGCACATCGTGGAGCAGTACGGTGCCGAATCGGTGGAGATTCCGGTGGAGGCTGATTGGCACATTCACCCAGCCATCGACAGCCCCTACCACTGCTACCGCTTCATGCCGCACCGCACCAATGGCGAGGGGCTGTTTATGGCGGTGCTGCGTAAACCCGACGACGAACGCCGTGCCGAGTTGCGCACCAAAAAGAGCAAGGGCGCAAAGGCGAAAGCCACACCTGTGCCACGAGGCGTGGATGCTTGGCTTGAAAATCCGAAGCACTATGCCCTGAGCGTGGCTAACGACGAGGTGGTTGCCATTCCTGCCGACATCGCTCCGCTGATGCCGCTGTTTGCCGACTTGCGTGTGCTTCAGGCTGGCGTGACGGTTGGCACCGTGAAGGGGAAAAACTGCGTGCCCAGCCATGCACTCGCACTCTCCACAGCCCTTTCGAGCGAGGCATTTGCCCAAAGCGAGGTGGATTACGCTACCGCCATGGCGTATATGCGTGGCGAGGCGATAGTGCTGCCCGACGCACCACGAGGCTATGTGCTGCTCACCTACCGAGGCAATCCCATCGGTTTTGCCAACAACCTCGGCAACCGTGCCAACAACCTCTACCCCAAACCATGGCGAGTGCTCAGCACCCACATACCCACCACCCCGCCGGAAATCCTATAAAGTCAACGAGTCTACAGGTCAACAGGTCTACGAGTTTTTTGTCAGACAAGTCAGACCGGTCCGACAAGTCCGACGGGACAGATAGGGGCACCATCGTTTCAAGAGCCGATGGTGCCGTCTTAACTTCTTAATCTTCTCAACTCCTTAACTTCTTAAATATATATATTGCCCTGCCCTTTTTGCACAAATTGGGGATGTTTTGTGCAAAAAATTAAAATATAATGAGTAACTTTGCAGTCGCAATTACATTTAAATTATTGACTATTATGATGAAAGAAAATACTGTCAAGATTTTTGAGCAGAGTTTCAAAGACAACTGGGACCGCCCATGCTTGACTGATTACAACACAAAAGAGACCATCACTTACGCTGATTTCGCACGCGACATTGCAAAAATTCATCTTTTCTACAAGGAAATCGGCATTCAAGAAGGCGACCACGTTGCCATTATCGGCAAGAACAACCCCACTTGGGTGACTCTCTTTTTGGCAACCATCACCTATGGTGCTGTAATTGTTCCTATTCTTCAAGACTTCAACCCTAACGATGCGCAACACATCGTTAATCATAGCGAGGCAAAACTGCTCTTCGCCAGCAAAAGCAACTGGGAAAGCCTCGACTTCGAGAATATGCGCATGGTGCGCGCCGCTCTCTCGCTCGACGACCGCACGCTCTACGAGCAAAAGGAAGAGGAAGTGGTGGCTGACGTGCTGGCTACGCTCGAAGAGAAGTTCGCTGCCGCTTATCCCAACGGCTTCACCGTAGATGACATAAAGTACCCCGAAGTGCCTGGCGATCGCCTGATGGACATTAACTACACCTCTGGCACCACCGGCTTCAGCAAGGGTGTGATGATTACCGGCAACAACCTTTGCGGCAATATCGTGTATGGCATCAACTCCGGATTGTGCTACAACGGTTCACGTCACCTCTCATTCCTGCCTCTCGCCCACGCCTATGGCTGCGCGTTCGACATGCTTGCGCCATTGGCCATCGGTGGCCACATCACATTGCTCGGCCGCATTCCTTCGCCAAAGGTGATTGTGAAGGCTATGGGCGAAGTGAAACCAAACCTCGTGATTCTGGTGCCTCTCGTGCTTGAGAAGATTTATTCGAAGATGATTGTGCCAATGATCAGCAAGGGTATGCTCCGCTGGGCTTTGGCTGTGCCATACCTCAACGAAAAGATTTACGACCAGATTCGCAAGAAACTGATTGATGCGTTTGGTGGCTGCTTCGAGGAAATCATCGTGGGCGGTGCGCCATTCAACGCCGAAGTGGAGGAATTCCTCTATAAAATCCGTTTCCCATTCACCGTGGGCTACGGCATGACCGAGTGCGCTCCACTGGTGAGCCACACCCCATGGCGTGAATTTGTGCCTCACAGCGCAGGCCGCGTTCTCCCTGGCATCATGGAATGCCGCATCGACAGCGAAGACCCAGAAAACATTCCTGGCGAAATCTGCGTGCGTGGCGAAAACGTGATGCAGGGCTACTACCACAACTATGAGGCCACCGACAAGGTGCTTCACGACGATGGTTGGCTGCACACTGGCGATATGGGCACGCTCAGTGCCGACGGCACCGTGTTTATCCGTGGTCGCTTGAAGACGATGTTGCTTGGCGCAAACGGACAGAATATCTATCCTGAAGAAATCGAGGCGAAACTCAACAATATGATTTTCGTAAACGAAAGTCTGGTGGTGGACCGTGGCGGAAAACTCGTGGGCCTCGTTTACCCCGACTACGATACAATGGACGCTATGGGCGTGACGCGCGACCAGCTTCCAGAGAAGATGGAAGAGATTCGCACCGAACTTAACAAACTCGTAGCCCCTTACGAACGCATCACAAGAATTGAACTTATCGCAAACGAGTTTGAAAAAACTCCAAAACGTAGCATCAAACGCTTCTTATATAGTCATTAATAGGTAAAACACGCGTTTTTCCTTATGAATTATAAGAAAACTACCCACCTTTTTCTGTTTAACAAGGTTTAACATTTGGCGATTAAACCAAAAAATCTTTAATTATCTTGCAGACTATTAGAGAGTTAGACAAATTAAAAGGTGAATTTTTACAAAAATTAAATGCAACTGCGGCAATTTAAACAAAAAAAAACTTGAAAAATAGTTTGCATATGAGTTTTTTGTCTTAAATTTGCATCGATTTTAAACTGAACAACGAAAATTATTGTTTTATTATTTTAAATTTTTACGAAAATGAAAAAGTTAGTTTTATTACTTGCTGTTATCGCTAGTGTTTCTTTCTTCTCTTGCAACAAGGGTGCTGGTTCAGCTTCTGCTGCTGATTCTGATTCTGTAGCTGCTGTTGCTGATAGCGCTGCTGATTCTGTAGCTGCTGATAGCGCTGCTGCTGATAGCGCTGCTGCTCCAGTTGCCGCTGACTCAGTTAAGGCATAATCTTAGCGATTAGCAAAAAAAAGAGTTTGAAGCTGTTTTCCACAAGGTGGAAAGCAGCTTTCTTTTTTCATACCCCTCTCCCCCCACCTTTTGCACAGCAGATGCAATGATTTATGAAATGATATACAAGTTGTCCCTGTGATTATTTAGTAATGATTGAAAAAATCCCGTAGGGATTAGATGTGCGTAGGCAGGTATG
>OIYV01000839.1_pt1 | contig 15945 bp, 15 predicted proteins | sample 1588251 | NCBI WGS metagenome assembly OIYV01 (sample SAMN03283282) | human gut metagenome | biome: human-associated habitat; material: feces | host: Homo sapiens | place: Peru | collected 2012
ATTACTATAATTAACCCTATTATTCCTATTATTAATCCTTTATTATTTTTCATATCTTTACCTCATTTTCTATATCTAATTTTTCGTCTTACTGCGAATACCTTACTTTGACTCTTTATTTTCTTATTATTGTATACCGACCTGATTTCCACTGCCTAGTGAAAAGGGCTTCACTAGGCACTTTAGATTTCAAATTCAAGTCTTCATTTTTATCCAACAATAAATGGACTTGCTGCTGTTCCACTTCCGCCTGATATAGCATCAGATTTAAGAGAAACTACGGGGCGAACGCCGCCGTTAGTCATACTGACATCATCGCCGCCAATATAGCCAAAATAAAACATACCACTGACACTAGCATTACCGCCCGTGAAAGAATTTGATGTCATAGTCCAGTACCATGTTTTTGAATATAAATAATATTCTTTGTTAACTGTATTGGAATTTTCACCTGCATACATTACTTCATCAGTTGTAATTAGTCCTATCATTTTAGTTAGTTTGCCATTTCCTATTGTTGTACTCTTTGTAAATTTATCACTATTATTAGCGCATTTTAGTGTTGGTGTTCTATTATTCATTCTTGTTTGTGCTGCATAAGTTGTTTCTGTTGTTCCTATTCCTGTTCCTGATGATACACTTCTATCATTACAGTATATTGCATCAGCAATATACCTTTCATTTCCAGTATTTACTATATTTGTATCATACCATGAATCTAGTTTTGTCTTTATAGTACTATTTGTTGTATTACTATGTGTGTTTGCATATGTAGATGCTCCAGCAGTCCCATACATATATCCTACATAAGTATTATCATTAGAACTTGAATTAAATGCTGATGAACCAATACTCATATCGTTGGCACTAGAGTCATCATAGCCATTTGCATGAGCACTAGTACCAGCATATATCATTCTAATTGTTCCGTCTCCATTTATTCTTATTATTCTCCAGTATTTATTAGCAAATTTTACATAGTTATTTGTTACATTTCCCCTAAAATAATAACTTGTACCAAAATCATCTTCAGCACTATATATTCCATTCGCTCCATCATCTATACTTGTTTTAGTAAAATTTGGTGTTCCACTAGATACAGTTAATCCAAGATTAACTAATTGATCTTCTGGAGTTATTGGTGCTTTTCCTTGATTTGCATCTGCACTTACTGTTCCATTAAATGATGCATCCATAGCATCATTTGCTATTTTTGATACATCTGCATAGATTACTATTAGATATTTATTTAATTTTGTATTTGATAATTGTTTAGTTAGTAATGTTATTTTACCTGTACTTGTTATACTTCCTTTACTTACTATATTAAATTGTTGATTAAGTAGAGATGCTACTGTTACTGTACTTGTTGTACTAGTATTATCTAGTACTGCATATTTAAGTGCTCCTTTACTATTACCTGTTGAAAAAGCACTTGATAATGTTGTTACATTTAAATATAATGATCCATATCCTTCTATTGTACATGTAGACTTTATTCCTATATTTGCATATGTTAATGCTATTCCTTCTTTAATAGTAAATTTATTATCACTTATTAAATCACTTTCATTTAATGCTTTTATACTAGCATTTGCTATATCATTACCTTTAGTATAATCTATAGTAAAACAATTACTTGTTAATCCTATATTTACTCTACTACTTGTCCATGTAAGTATAGCATATGTTATTCCTGATATAATTAGTATCAAGGCTAGTACTCCTAGTACTATTAATTTCTTATTTTTTTCCATTTCTTCCTTCCTTTCATGATAAAAAGACTATGAAAAATCACCAATATTTCTATTAGTTATTTCATAGTCTTTATCTATATTGTTATTTATTATACTTAGGTTAGATTTTTTGCCCCCCCCCCTAATTAACTTGTAGTTAACCTCTGCAAATAATACTTTTTCCATAAGAGGGGCCTCCTTTCTGATTTGCGAATTATTTGGGATCTTTTTCGTAAATCTTTTTATCTCTTACCTATGTATAAATGATATCATAAAGTTTTAAATAATTCAATATAAATGTTGATATTTTTATAATTCTTTAGTATAATGTATATGAAGAGAGAAATTTATCCATAATAAAAATGGGTAACACCTAGTTGTGAAGGTGTTCTCTCCATACTGTTGTATAGAGCACTGCCTTGGTGCTCTATTTTACTTATTTTCTAAGGTTACTACTATATATGAAATATAGTGTAACTAGAGTAATCCAAGCAAATGCTAGGACTAGATCCACTTCAAAACCCCCTTTAACAGAAAACTTTGAAACATAGAATCACCCCTTCCTTAAGATACTTAAAAAAGGAGAGAACACCACCAGATATTACCGCATAAACATTATATATTAATATCTTTATATAGTCAATGTTTTTTTTGATTATTTTTTTATTATCTTTATAAAGCCTTATTTTATAAGTATTTATAAGAAAAATACATATAGTACAAATGTATACTAAATAGAAAAAGATATATCTATTTCTTTACTACAACAGTAGTACAATTAGACATATCTATTTTTTTAATTAAATCTAATAATTCTTTTATTGATAAGTTACTAATTAAACCTATTGGATCTTCTTCTAATTCATTATTATAAATAATGCTATCCATAATAATATCATTAATATTTTCAACATTTTCATAAGCAAAAATCTCATTACTTATTAATACTTTTTTCTTTCTATTAAAGTCTTTTTCACTTATTTCTATATTATCTAATTTATCTTTAAGTTTATCTAAAAATTCATTATATTTGTTAGTTTCATTAACTAATGTAATTAATAGATGTGTATCTGTATTAAGTAAACTAATATAAGTAGTATTATTAATAATACCTTCTTTTTTTAGTTCTTCATCAAAAGTACTAGTTTCATCAAATAAAGTAGTAAATAAGATATGCATATATAAATGTAATTGTCTTCTGGTTAATTTAATATTTTTTAGAGGTATTTTTATAGTATAAGCAATTTTAGGAATATTAGTATTCATTGTAATTATTTCTTTTTCTTTTACTACTTTATCATCTTCTTTAAAATCTTTTACTACTATTTTGTTCATAGCCTTAAAATCTTTATTATTTTGATTTTCTCTTATTAAGTTCATTACTTCTTCAGGATCAAAAGATCCTGTTACAACCATAAACATATTAGAAGGATGATAAAATGTGTAATAGCATGTCTCTAAATCATCTTTAGTAATGCTTTCAATATCTTTTACAGTGCCAATTATACTATTACGATAAGGATTACTATTTAAAGTATTTAATCTTACCTTTTCAAATAAAACCTCTGCTGGTCTATCTTCATACATATGTATTTCTTCTGATATAATACCCTTCTCTTTCTCAACCGATTCATCAGTTAAATAAATATTTTGAACATAATTAAGTAAATAATTTATATTTTCTTTTAAATCCTTCGTAGCATAGAATAAATAAGTAGTATTTCTAAAAGTAGTAAAAGCATTACATATAGAACCAGATTTAGCAAAGAACTCCATTGGTTGAGGATCTTCTTTTTCTGTAAATACTTTATGTTCTAGAAAATGAGCAATACCTTTAGGAAAAGATTTAATTTTATCTTCTCCTAGTGGAATAAAATCATTATATACTGAACCATATTTAGTTGTAAAAGTTACATAATTAGTATAAACATCATCTTTAGTATAAAGAAATACTTCTAAACCATTTGGCATCTTTTCATAGTAGACATCTTCTTCTAATTTCTTTATTTTAATCTTCTTCATGCTCATCCTCCTTTGGCTCTAATGTTAATACTGTATGAAGTGTAACCTTTTTACTTACTTTTATAATTTCATCTTTAGTTACTCTATTAAAAGCTTCTATTCTCTCTTCATCACTATCACTTCCTACTAATACCTTAGAAAAATATGTATTAACTACCGATATTGGATTATCTCTACTAGCTTTAATAGCGGATATAATAGTATTTTTAGAAGATTCTATATCTTCATCCTTAAACTTACCACTAGTTATATCTTTCATACATTTCTTAATTAATTTAATACTCTTATCAATATTCTTAGCCTCTACTCCTGAATTAATAATTAATATATTATCATAAGCTTTAACAGAAGAATTAATGTAGTAGCAGTATCCTTGCTTTTCTCTTACTGTATTAAATAATATAGAATTAGAATTACCTCCTAGTAACTCATTATATAATTTTATTACATATTTTCTTTCATAATCAGTTAAATTATTTAAACTACATAAAAGTAATAATTGAGATTGATTTACTTTATCATATTCCCTATATCTAACTATTCTTTTTCTTATTGGAAGTTCTTTAACCAATACTTTCTTATTATCTTTCTTAAAAGTATCTATCTTAAAATATTCTTTAAATATATCCTTAATATCATTACTTTGAAAATCTCCTAATACAAAGATATCAATTTGATCTTCTTTTAATACTTTTTTATAATATTCATATAAACTTTTACCAGTAATATTATCAATATCTTCAATATAACCAAAAGTATTATAAGAATATGGTTTATCTTTCATCTTTTCCATTAATTTTAATATTGAATACTTAATCTTATTATCATTAATACTAAGGATATCTTGTTTTAATCTATTCTTTTGATTATCAATACTTATAAAAGCATTATCTTTTATATAAGGATTAAAAATTAAATCAAGAAAAAAGATGATAGATTCTTTATTCATATTTTCTTCAGTATACTTTTCATTTAAAAACTTTGTCTGAAAAGAAAGATTACTAAAGTTACCAATTCTTGATATACTAGAAGATACTTTAATATCATAAAGATTTTCACTTTCAATAATTAAATCTCTTTCTGTCTTATAGTTATTACTAGAATCTAATAGTACCATCTTCAATAGGTTCCTTATTGTAATCTCTTTTTTATCTACTGGTCTATAAAAATCTACATCTATAGTAATTGTTTTAAACTTGTTCGTTTTGATCAAGTGGAGATTATATCCCCCCATACTTATTGTCTCAAATGTCATTATCCCACCTCTTTCTTATAGTATGTACAAGTTTTATATTTTTAAACTAGTCTCTAGTGCTAATGTAATTAATCTATCAAGTCCTTGTTCTCTTTCTAAACTAGATAATTTATCAGTAAAAGTAAAACTATCACTTACCATAAGTAAAGTACTTGCCTTCTTACCAAGTAATTTAGCATTGGTGAATAATGCAAATGATTCCATCTCTACACCTAGAACATTATATTTTTCTACTTTATCTTTAAAATCATTATTTTGTTCATAAAAAACATCAGAACAATATATATTTCCTTTATATATAGTATCTCCTAGTGCTTTAGAAGTATCCATAATAATATTATTTAAATCATTATCCCCATTAATATTAATATTAGGATAATTACATAAAAATCTACCATAATTAGAATTAGTAATTGAATTATCTACGAGCACCATATCTTTTAATTTAAGATTAGTATAACTACCCATAGTACCTATTCTAATTATATAATCAACATTATATTCTTTATATAACTCATAAGAATATATACCCATACTAGGACATCCCATTCCTGATGGAAAGATTGTTACTTTTCTATTTTTATAGTAACCAGTATAGGCAGTCATACCTCTAACATTATTTACTATTATAGAATTAGTAAGAAACTTTCTTGCTATGTACTCACATCTTTTAGGATCTCCTGGCATAAGAACTACATTAGAAATATCTTCTAATTTACTCTCTATATGTGTACTCATATTCGCTCCTTATCTTGTAATATTTATACTATATTTTTTAACATTTTCTTTTAATAAACTATCACTATAAGTAAATTTAATCTCTAATTTATCTTCAGTAGTATACTCTTTAGATTCTTCTCCTATAGAGTTATTATTCTCATCATATAATTTTATAGTAACAGTATATTTATCACTATTATTATTTTTAAGATCACTAGTAAATACCATATCAGTATCACTATTATTAATAACAATATTACTTACATTTACATCATTAATATTTAAACTATAATTATTAATAGAAATATCTTTAATAGTCTCTTCAGTATATTCTTCTTTATAACTAGATATATCAATACTAGCAAGTAAATTAATATATACTTTAGTATTATCTCCTTCAGTAATAAATCTTATACCATTAATAGTACTATCTTTAGTAATATTATTAACTACACTAGTACAAATATCATTAGTATTACCATAGAAAACACATAAATTAGTAGTAATTTCTTTATATATATTAGTAACTACTTCTTCATTATCTTTATTATAAGTAACCTCTAATTCATTATTAACAAGTGGAATATTTAAGTTTAAACTACCATCTTTAGTAGTAACTACTACTGCATTATTACTAGTACTAGCAGTAATATCTAAATTAGAATTATTTAAATTAGTTACAACATCATTCAAAGTAGCATAACTAGGAGTATGATCATCAGGTTTAACTTCATCTTCTTTCTTAGTAAGTTTTAAAATAGATAATATTGCAATACATCCTATTAGTATTACTATTAAACAATAAGCAATAATAGTATCTATCTTTTCTCTCTTTTCAATTTTTTGTCTCATCATCATTTCTTGATCATAATTTTGTTCATTCATTTCTTTTACCTCTTTTCTTCTTTATTTATTTTATATTTCCTTTATCTATACAGATAATTGATATGGACTATCGCTTGTTCCAGTTCCTGACCCAATACTTAGTTCAGAGTTCAAATAAAGGACTGGAATGACATCATACGCAGAATAGATGTAGATGCTCATGACTGCACCACCTTGAAACACATACCACCCAATGTCATTTTCACTACCAAAATATGAAGTCAATAACCATCCGTTTTTAATAACTATATTCTTTATCCAATTATTCTCCGCACATGTACTATTATCATAATCATTTAGTGTTTTCTGACATAAACTTAAGTCTGCAGCATAGCCATAGTCACTAACATATGGTATTGCTATCTTTCCTATCCAAGTAGTTGCATTACCGGAATATACTATTGTTCCTCTTTCATAATTATATATTTGATTTGAATAAATTGTACTATTATCATGTCCACCTAAATTATAAGTTATCTCGGCAACCATATTCCTTGTTGTAGTATTTTTTAATCCTATACTTGTGAAATCATAAGTATTGTTACCGGTATATTTTAAACTATTATAATAATAATTATTTAATATTTTTTGAAGTGACGATTGGCTATAATCATTTTGTCCAGTATCATCTGATTTTCCTGGCAATGAGACCAATGGCATAATATTATTTTCATTATCGTTATCATAAGTAAGCGGTATAACTAGTGATTTTTTGCTATTATTACTTGATATTGATTGAAGATAAGTATCTTCTTTATCATTATCGTAAGGCATAATATCTATGCTGTTATTACGTATTAGTTTTACTTTACCATCAAATACTCCTATTATTCTCCATGTTTCACATGTACTTGAAGATTGATTATTATAATCAGAGCAATTGAAGTATATATAATTATTTGGTGAAGCTCCATAGTATCTTATATTATCTCCTACATCTTTCATAAGATTATTTGTAGTATCATATTGATAATTTATGCTATTATTTGTTACTGTAGTTTTAGTACTACTATTATATAGATTAGTAATCATTTGAGCTGCTTTTAATGGTTTTGTAACAGTTATCTTGCCTGAAGCAAAACCATCACTTGATATTATTTTAAATGTATGTTCTCCTTCACTTAATGTTTTTAGATAAGATTCTTTAAAAGTGACAATTGTAGAACCCTCTGTTAATGTATAGTTAGAACCATCTACAGTTACATTGTCTACTCTTACTTCTTTAAATTTACTAAGAGCTGCATTTGATCTAACTGCTTTTGTTCCAGAACCACTATATGATGGTGTATAAGATGTTCCATCTTCATTAGTTAACTGATATGTAGCAGTTGCTTCTGCTACTGTTATTGTACCTACTAGTGATTTATTTATCATATTAAGATTATTTTCTTCATTACCATCAATATATAGATAAAAGATATAACTAATATTACCTTTAGATAATTCTCCTTCATATAAAGTGTTTTTACTATTACTTTCTATATTGCTGAAATTTCCTTCAGTTATAATTGTATTATTTGATACTAGTTTATACTTTAATGATTTATTCTTTAATTCATTATCTATACTAGTAATATTTAATGATATTCTATAACTAAAACTAGTAGTACTTTTATTGATGATAGTAAAACTAGTACTCTCTCCATCAGTATAATTAAATACTGGTGCTAATTTATTAGTACTTATATCGTTACCATTTTTAAACATTACATCTGAAGATGCTCCAATTGACATAGTTAAATTAGTATTATTAGTACTATTCCAAGTAAACCAAGCATAAGTTCCTGCTGATATTACTAAAATAATTAATAATACAATCATTGCTATTAGAAATGATTTACTATGTATTATTTTCTCCAACTTTTTATTCATATTTCACTCTCCGTACTCTATAAATAAATATACTATAAAAATGATATTTTTTCAAGTAGTTTAGAGTATTATTTTTAATTATTTTACTAAAGAAAAAAATCTCAATAATGAGATTAATTTCATAACTATTTAACTACTTCTACTTTGATTTTTTCATCTTTCTTACATTTTACTTCAAATCTATTATTACAATTAGGACATTTAACTGTATGTGTTCCTTTCTTTAAAGGTAATCTTATTTTTTGTTTACATTTAGGACATTTTTTATACATATGAGTATTTCTATCTTTATATTTATTTTTATTATAATTAAATACTTTTAATATTTTATTTTTAATTCTTAGATATGTATCATTCTCTTTTTTTCTTTGTTTAATATTTTTAGATAAAAAGCGGTAGAAGATTACTACGATTAAAAGTACTTCAAATAATCTAATAATATTATTATTTGTAAAAGAATTTATTACTAGTAATATAAAACATATTATTAATAATAGTTTATATAGATCATCTACTCCATATCTACCTATCATAAACTTTCTCATCTTATCATTCAAAATAATCACCTTTTCCTTCTAAATGTTACTATATCTTACTTTATATTCCATATACCTTTTTATCTGAACTGATTCTTTTAATATAGTTATTTTCTTATGTTAATTTAATAATATTTCTATTCTTTAACCACTATTCTATCTTTATTACCCATATATGGTCTTAATACTTCTGGAATAGTAATACTACCATCTTCATTATAATTATTTTCAATAAGTGCTATTAAGGCTCTAGTACTTGCTAAAACGGTATTATTTAAAGTATGAGGATAATAATTGCTTTCTTCTCCTTTTATTCTTATAGATAATCTTCTAGCTTGAGCATCTCCTAGTGTTGAACAAGAACCAACTTCGAAATACTTCTTTTGTCTTGGACTCCAAGCTTCAACATCACATGATTTTACCTTTAAATCGGCTAAATCACCAGAACAGCATTCTATTGTTCTAACTGGAATATTCATATTTCTAAATATTTCAACTGTATACTTCCACATTTTATTATACCATTTCATTGAATCCTCTGGTTTACATAAAACTATCATTTCTTGTTTTTCAAATTGATGTACTCTATATATACCTCTTTCTTCTATACCATGAGCACCTACTTCTTTTCTAAAACATGGTGAATATGATGTCATTGTAATAGGTAATTTATCTTCTTTAATAATTTGATCTTTAAATTTACCTATCATTGAGTGTTCACTAGTACCTATTAAGAATAGATCTTCCCCTTCTATTTTGTACATCATAGCATCCATTTCTTCAAATGACATAACACCACTTACTACATCACTTCTTATCATAAATGGTGGTATACAATAAATAAAATCTTTGTCTATCATATAATCTCTAGCATAAGAAAGCATTGCACTAGATAGTCTTGCTATATCTCCCATTAAGTAATAAAATCCATTACCACTAGTTCTACCAGCAGCATCTTTATCTAAACCATTTAATCTATTTATAATATCGGCATGATAAGGTACTTCGTATTCTGGTACTATTGGTTCGCCAAATCTTTCTAATTCAACATTTTCACTATCATCTTTTCCAACTGGAACAGTACTATCTATTATATTAGGTATCTTCATCATTTTTTCTTTTATTTCTTTAGCAAGAAATTCTTCTTCTTTCTCAAGTTCTGGTATTCTATTCTTAATAGAGGTTACTTCTTCTTTTATTTTATTGGCCTCCTCTATCTTTTTTTCTCTCATTAAAGAACCAATTTCTTTACTTAATGTATTTACTTTACTTCTATCTTCATCAGCTTCTGTTTTAATCTTTCGATATTTAATATCCATTTCATATATATCATCTACTAATGGTAATTTTTCCTCTTGAAACTTCTTTTTAATATTTTCTTTTACTAATTCTTTATTTGTTCTAATTATATTTATATCTATCATTATTTCCTCCTATTTAATTATTTTTACTGGTTTTATTATAAATTGTATAAATTCTTTTGATAATATTATTATTTTTTCTTGTATTTTCTTATCTTTTAAATCTAATACTATTTTATTACTTTTATTATTTAATTGATTAATATAAGCAATTATTGTTTGTATATGAAAATATGTAGTTAATAATAAAAATAATATATACATATATTTTAAGTTATTTATCTTTATTGTTAATACTCCTAGTATTAAGGTTAACATAAGTAGTGTTGTTTTATGTTTTCCTACTCTTTCTGTAAATACTGTTTTATATTTTCTTATTGTTAGATAGTTAATTACTGATATTATTATTTCCATAATTAATGGTATTATTATTAAATAATTTTTGTTTAATAATAATATAATTATTAATGATAGGAAATATAATTTATCACTAATAGCATCTAAATATTGTCCCATTTTTGAATAAGCATCTAATTTTCTAGCAAGATAACCATCTATCATATCCGAGACTGCACCATATATATATAATATTAAAGATACTACGATATTATCTTTAATAAAAAAGATAAAACCTAATACTAGAGATATGATTCTTGATATCGTAATTATATTGGGAATATTTTTTTTGAATTTATACATAATAACAATTCCTTTCATATTGATTATACAATAATAACTACTAAAAATCAATTAAGTAATGTAAAATAGATAAAATATAATTTACTATTTATATTTATTTTGATATAATTTAGAAGTGGAGGATAAAAAATTATGGAAAATATGGTAGAAAGTTTAGTTCATTTGTTTAATGGTCTTGGTAAAGAAGTGGTGGTATTTATTATATCAATGCTACCATTATTAGAATTAAGAGGTGGTTTGCTTGCGGCTTCTCTTCTTAAACTTGATTTCTTACCTGGCTATATTATAAGTATAATAGGAAATACTCTTCCTATTCCTATTGTTTTATTATTTCTAGAAAAAGTCTTAAATTGGTTAAAGAAATTTAAAGCTACTGAAAAGTTTGTTAATAAAATAGAAAATAAGATTCTATCTAAAAAAAATCAAATAGAAAAATATGGTTATATTGGTCTTATGTTGTTTGTTGGAATACCATTACCTGGTACTGGTGCTTGGACAGGTGCAGGACTTGCCGTGCTACTTAATATGAATAAAAAGAAATCGTTTCTTTATATTATGCTAGGGGTTGTTCTTGCAAGTATTATTATGAGTATTATATCTTATGGAATTCTTGGTAATATTATAAAATAAAGAGTATAGTTTGTTTCTATACTTCTTTTTCTTTTATATTATCAAATGTTATTTTACCTAGATATCCTTCTTGCAGGTCTTTTATTACTTTTTTGTATACTCTATCATAATCAGTTTCTTTATTTTTAATGGCTCCTACTTTATTACCTATTTGATCTAGTATATCTACGATATCTTCTGTATTAGTAATATTATATCTATTTTTTAAATTATCTGGATAATCAGATAGCATTTTATTTATTATATAGATTGCTAAGTCTTCACTATCTAATACTTCTTCTTTAATTGCGGTCATACTAGCTAAATTATGAGCTACTACTTCATCATCTAATTTAGGCCATAATATTCCTGGGGTATCTAATAGTTCTACTTTATCATTAATTCTTATCCATTCTAAAGATTTTGTTACTCCTGGTCTATTACCTACATTAGTACTCTTCTTACCTACTAATCTATTTATTAAAGTGGATTTACCTGTATTAGGTACTCCCATTACTAGTATTCTAGCTCTTCTTGGTTTTAGTCCTTTACTAATTCTTTTTTTATTTATATCATCTATTAATGGTTTTATTTTATCAAATATTATTTTTGTATTGGGATTATTAATTAAATCTATTGGTACAACGATATAATCTTTATCTTCGTAATATTTAATCCATTTATTTGTCTTATCATTATCACATAAATCTATTTTAGTCATTACTATTACTCTAGGTTTACTTTTAGTCATTTCTTCAATCTCTTTATTTTTTGAAGAATATGGTATTCTAGCATCTACTACTTCAAATACTATATCTATTAAATCTATCTTTTCTTTTATCTCTCTTTTAGTCTTAGCCATGTGGCCAGGATACCAGTTAATTCCGACTTTAGTTAACTTTTCTTCTTGATTGTTATTTTTCATTTCAGCTCTTACTTTCCTTTTTTGATACATATCCATAAAAATTCACTTCCTTTTTTTATAAATTGTAATTTATTAATTCTTACAATTTCCTTCTGTATATTCCATAGAATAATCGCCAATTAATATATTTTTATCATTTTTAGTGGTATGACATACTATCATAGTTATATCTTTATTTTTAGATTTGTAAATTTTTGTTCCTCCATCTTTTAATGTGACTGTTAACTCTAATTTATCAGTAATATTTTTTATGCCATCATCAAGTGTTTGATATGCAGTTGAAAGATAAGTTTTTAAAGTAATATCTTTATCTTGATCTTTAATATAAAACTCTCCAATATTTCCAGATAAATAAATTGTGCGATTTTCAACAGTATAATAATCATTAAATCTAATATCATTATGATTTTCAGGCTTTGTTATATAAAAATCAAAATCATTAATCTCAATATTTGTTGTTCCTACTTGTGCTGGATAACTTTCATTAATCATACCTTTATAAGTAATAGTTACCTTATCCCCAACTTTACAAGAATTAAAACCACTAACATATTCAATTCTAAATTTATTGCTAAACTTATATTCTTCTTCATTTTCGTTTGGGCGAACAATCATAGTTTTTTCTTCGCACTCTGTTACAGTTCCTGCAAAGGTATGAATATCATCTGAATTATTTTGTTTTGCCTTTCTACAACCAGTCATTCCTAATACCATAACCCCACACACTAAAATAGCAAATAATGTCTTTTTCATAATCAATCCTCCAATTTCAACTACAAATTACTATTCAATTGTTTCATCTATATCTAAATATAAGTTTATTTCTTCTTCTGTTGGTAATTTATCCATTAATTCTTTTGGTAGTTGTTCTTTTAGTTTATAAGTTGAAACACCTATAGGAACATTGGTAGATTTCAAAGACCAATCTACCGTCATTCTATTCTTTCCTCTACATAATAATAAACCAATCGTAGATGCATCACATTCTTTTTTTATTGTTTCATTAACTGCTGTTACATAAAACCCTAATTGTCCTATATATTCTGGTTTAAATTCACTTGCTTTTAATTCAACAACTACATAACACCTAAGTTCCAAGTGATAAAATAGTAAATCAATATAATAATCTTGATTATCAACTGAAATTTTATATTGATTTCCGACAAAACTAAAGCCTTTTCCTAATTCTAGCAATACATTTCTTATTTTATTTATTAAAACTGTTTCCAATTCTTTTTCCTTATATTCTTCTTTTAATGTAATAAAATCAAAAATATATGGATCTTTTATGGTATTATTCACTAAATCACTATCTTTTGGAGGTAATATTGCATTAAAATTATTGTTACTATTTCCTATTCTTTTATGAAATTCTGTTTCAATTTGAATAGAAAGTACATTTCTACTCCATCCATTTTTAATAGTGTTTTCAGCATATATTTTCCTAATATCCTTATCTTTAATTTTTTCAATTAGTAATAAATTATGTCCCCAAGGTAATTTGGCAACAAGCTGTTGCCATTTTTCATCATCAGCATATTCTTCATAGAATAATCTCATTGATCTTATATTTCTTTCAGAAAAACCTTTCATATTAGGAAAAGTTAATTTAAGTTCTGTTGATACTTGCTTCGTAAAATTATTCCCATATTGTTTGTTTTCTGAAACAATTTTTCCTAATTTAAAATACAACATAATTAAATTACTATTTACTTCTTGCATAGTTTTAATTTGCGTATTTATAATTTCTTCTTTAATATTACTAATAATATCTTTAAAATTTTTATCTAGCATAATTCACATCCTTTCTATTGTTTTTCATAACGCCCCACTTACCAGTTAATACTCGTTGATGGTAAACTTTTTATATCTTCGTTCATTTTTTTATTCTTTCTCATTTCTCTTTTTTGATGCATATCCATTATTTTCATTTCTTTCTATTTAATTTAAGTAAGAAAATACTTTCTAATTACGTCCTTTAACTAGATGATATTATATCATTGTTTTGTCTTTTAATAAAGTCTAGCGCTTCAAAATATTTATCTTCATATTTGAATGTTACTTTTATATTACCATCTTCACTAACGACAATATCTTCAATTAAATCATCTATCAATAATCTATTTAGTTCATTTATTTTTTCTTTCTTTTTAAATATATTCATCCAATCAGTATCATTATTTTTTATTGTTTCTGTTTCTTTTTCTTTTTCCTCCTCATATAATTGTATATCTTCTTTTATCTTTTTAATTTTATCACTATACTCTTTATTATATTGCCAGTATTCTTCTTCCGATATAAAATTCTCTTTTAAATCTTCTTTAATTGAGTTCCTTAACAATATATATTTTTCTTTTTAAACGAGAACTTTGAATTTAATTCAGTCAAAATTTCCGTTTTCGGAAAAATTAAATAAAAAAGAGTTATAGATTGTTTATTTATTCATTAGTTAACAAAATAAAAAAGAAATCTAATTAACTAGATTCCTTATCTCATAGAAAAACTATTATTTATAGTTAATATACTATACATAAAAAGAATATCCTGATTATTAAATTTTATATAATTATTCAAAATTTTTGAAGAAACATATCTAATATCAATAACAGTAATCTTCTTATAACCATCTATTAATAGAGGAACTAAACTACTACCGTAAGAATCACGAAAAACAATTAATTCTTTATTACTATTTGAAGTAGGATTAACAATATCTATAATAGAAGATGCTCCTGATAAATATATATCATATTTATCTAATGATTTTAGTTTATCATAATCATATATTTTTGTATATTTTTTAGTTTCATAATTATACACACTACTATTAAGGGTAGATGGATTAGATATTGTTTTTATAGTATCAATATCTTTAGTTACTGATAGTCTACCAGCATAACTACCCTTAAAAGCAGTAACTGTATTTTCAACATTGTTATTAGTTATATCAAAATTCATTTGATTAGCAATAGTATTTGCAACATTAAATAAATCTTCTTGTTTCCAATGAGTGTCAGTCTTATAATAATTATCAAGAGTTAATTTATCAAATATATTTATATAATTAAGATTTGTTAAATTATTTTTCATCATGTCTTGTAATTTATTATAATCAAGTTTTAAATTACCATTGTTAACAAAATAATTTTTATCGGGTATAATAGTATAATATATATTACTATTATTATTCAAATATGTATTTTTTATATAATTAATCTTATTTGTTAAATTATTAATAGAATTAGTATTTAAAGGAAATATTTCTTCAACAATATAATCATCATACAAATATAAATTATTATATTCACCTTTAGTAGATAATTCT
>OIYV01000841.1_pt1 | contig 15908 bp, 21 predicted proteins | sample 1588251 | NCBI WGS metagenome assembly OIYV01 (sample SAMN03283282) | human gut metagenome | biome: human-associated habitat; material: feces | host: Homo sapiens | place: Peru | collected 2012
TTTTTTTTAAAAAAGTTGTAATTTCTTTTAAATACACTATATATAGGGGTTTACACCACATTTATATACAAGTTATATCTGCTTTTCTTCTATATTATATTCTCTTGCTTTGCCTTGTTCTATCTTTTTTATTACTTTGCATGGATTGCCAACTGCAACGCTGTTGTCTGGTATGTCTTTCACAACTACGCTTCCGCCACCTATTACAACATTATTACCTATTGTTACTCCAGGCATTACTTTTACTCCTCCACCTATCCAGACATCATTACCTACTTTTATTGGATAAGCATATTCCCATCCGTCATTACGGCTTGCTGCATCAACAGGATGTCCTGCTGTATAGAAACCACAATCTGGTGCTATGAATACATTATTACCAAATGTTACTTTGGCACAGTCAAGTATTACAAGATTGTGATTTGCGTAGAAATTGTCACCTGCTTCTATATTATATCCGTAATCGCACCAGAAAGGAGCTGTAATAAAACAATTAGCTCCCACCTTACCGAATAGCTTCTTAATCATTGCAGACTGTTGTTCTGTCTGTGATGGTCTTAATGCATTAAAGTCGTAGCACTGTTCTTTACATAACATTCTGTCATTAACAAGTTCCTTTACTCCTGACTTGTATAATTGTCCACTAATCATTTTCTGTCTCTCTGTCATATTCCACATTTCCTTTATAACTTTGCAAATATTGTGAATAACTTGTACGATTGTTTTCTGATTATCATAATAATAGAAAAAAAAGACAGCCAGAACATTCTGACTGTCTTTTTCTTTCTGTCAACGGAGCAGGAGGGATTTGAACCCTCGCGCCGGTTGCCCGACCTACACCCTTAGCAGGGGCGCCTCTTCAGCCTCTTGAGTACTACTCCAAGCCCGATAAGTAAATTTTACAATAATTTTAATATAATGTCAATCACTACTACAAAAAAATTAAAAAGTTGGAAAAATGTGATAATGCAATTTTTGTGTGCAAAAAGAGTAAATGTTTTTGCACACTTACTCTTTTAATATACTTCAGTTTTAATTGTATCTATAAATGATTTTAAGATGGTTATGTAATCTGAATCATTTTTTATTTCTTCATCTGTTAATGTGTACATAGGATTTACTTCAGCTAATTTAGCTCCGTCATTTTCAAGGCTTTCTATGGTTTCAGTTTTTTCAGTACCTTTAATAATGAATAGATAAGTATTTGTTTTTGAACTAAATAAACTTTTGGCTTTACTAAGGTTAGTGTTTGAATTTTCATCATCAGCACTAATACTTAGAACTTCAAATCCGTATTTTTCTAAAAATTTGAAAGAATTGTTAGCTACAATAATTTTTTTGTTTTTAGCGTTTTCGGCAATTAACTTTAATTCAGCATCTATTTCAGATATTTTTATTTTTAAATCATCATAATTATTGTTAATACTTTCTATAATAGATGTATTTTTGACATTTTCTTTTAAACCATTTTTAATATTTTGAGCCATCATTAGGAAGTTTGACGGACTTATTAGAAGCTCGCTTTTATCATTTTTTATTTCTAGGCCTTGAGCAACATCTATAATATCCATATTTTTATTTTTTTCAATTAGATTAGCTGCTATTTGTTTTTCGTTTCCTAAACCATTGTAGATAAATAAATCAGCTTTGCTAAAGTCATTTAGTTTTTTATTTGTGATTGTATAATTTTCAATATCTACGCCATTTGGATAAATACTATTGATAGTAGCATATTCTCCGTATAAGGTTTTAGTAATATACTCAATTGGATAGAGTGTAGTGTAAATATTTATTCCTTCATAGCTATCTGATTTAAAGCAACCTGTTAAACATAACAGCATCGTAATTATTAATATTATTTTTTTCATAAATTCTCCTTTAGTGGATCATATCCATATTTACCTAATGGGTGGCATTTTAGGATTCTTTTAATACTTAAAAATAGTCCCTTTAATACTCCATATTTAGTAATAGCTTGTTTGGCATATTCACTACAAGTTGGGGTAAATCTACACATTTTGTGAGATGATAAGGGAGTTATTTGATATAAATTTATTAGTTTTAGTATTATTTTTTTCATGCCTACCTCATTAACATTTTACTACGAAGTCATACTTTTTTAAAGTGTTACGGAGAAAAAACTAGAATATTTACAGTTTTTAATATATAATGAAGATGGTGATAAGATATGGATTTATCTAAATATGGGGTAAGTAGTGATAATAAGATTTTAAGTGTTGCCCTTACTCATACAAGTTATGCTAATGAAGAAAATGTTCCATCTTATGAAAGATTGGAGTTTTTGGGTGATGCAGTTTTAGAACTTATTATTAGTGATTATTTTTATAAACAAACTGATTATTCGGAAGGTAAGATGACGAAACTTAGAGCTAGTTATGTTTGTGAAAGTGCTTTGGATGAATATGCAAAAGTAATAAACTTAAGAGATTATATTAAAGTAGGTCATGGACTTAAGCATGAGATTAATGAGACAATTACTGCTGATGTTTTTGAGGCGGTGATTGCAACTATTTATTTAAATAGTGGTTATAGTAAAGCTAAGGAGTTTGTTATGGATATAGCTCTTCCTTTTATTACTAAAGAGGTTAAGTTTATGAGTGATTATAAGTCTTACTTACAAGAAATGGTTCAGACTGACCAGAGAAGCGTTACTTATAATGTTATAAGTGAAAGTGGCCCTAGTCATGATAAGACTTTTGAAGTAGAAGTTTTAGTTGATGGAATAGTGTATGCTAAGGGAATTGGTAAGTCTAAGAAGGAAGCTGAACAAAATGCAGCTAAGAATGCAATTTTAATAAGCGCAGGTGATGTAAATGAAACTGTTAAGAATTAATATTCATGGATTTAAGTCTTTTGCTGATAAAACAGTTATTGATATTAAGGATGGAATTACAGGAATTGTTGGACCTAATGGTAGTGGTAAAAGTAATATAGTAGATGCTGTTAAGTGGGTTTTAGGTGAGCAGTCTTTAAAAGATATACGTGCGGGAAATACATCGTCAGATGTTATTTTTATGGGCTCTAAATCTAGAGGAGCACTTACTAGAGCGTGGGTATCTTTAGTATTTGATAATAGTGATCATTATTTAAATAGTGACTTACAAGAGATTGAAATTAAGAGAGTAGTATATCGTTCTGGTGAAAATGAGTATTACATTAATAATGAATTAGTAAGACTTAAAGATATTACTAATTTATTTATTGATTCGGGTTCTAGTGTTAATTCACTTTCAATTATTTCTCAGGGTAAAATTGGGCAGATTATTAATGGTAAACCTGAGGAAAAGAGATCAATTATAGAGGAAGCTGCCGGTGTTTTAAAGTATAAAAAAAGAAAAGAAGAGACTTTAAGAAAGCTTGATAAGACTAATGATAATTTAGAAAAAGTTAATTTAGTTATTGATGAGTTGATGGTTAATTTAGAGCCATTAAAGAGTCAAGCTGATAATGCTAGTAGGTATCTAACTTTAAAGAAAGATTTAGAAGATAAAGAAATTGGGTTACTAGCGTATGATATTGATGAAATTAATAAGAGTTATTTAGAACATAAAAATGAAAAAGATAGACTTGATAAAGAAGTGATGAGTGTTAGTAATGTTAATGTTTTAGATAATAATAAGATAGATGGGTTAAAACTTTCTTTATTAAAGCTTGAAGATGAGATAAATAGTAAAAGTGAGCAGCTTTATAAGATTACGAGTGAGCTTAGTAGTTTAGCTAGTGAAAAGCAGATTATGCTTGAAAGAAAAAAGCTAAGTGCTGATGATACTAAGTTAGAAGCTAATATTTTAAGTCTTAATGAAAGTAAGTTAAAGATTAAGAGTGAAATTAGTAGTTTAGAAGAAGAACTTAAGAGGCTTAATGAGACACTAGAAAGTAAAAAGAACAGTGCTAGTAAGTTAATGGATGAGTATAAGAAGTGTAATATTGATAAAGAAGTTACTAATGAAGAACTTGCTAAGCTAGTTAAGAATCTTGCTGAGAGTAAAAATAAGATAGAGATATTAAAAGATAATATTAATAGTGATAGTAAACTTCCTTATGCGGTAAAAAGTGTAATTAATAATCATAAATTAAGTGGAATTATGGGAGTTATTGGGAAGTTAATAGAGACTAGTAGCGAGTATGCACAGTGTATTGATATTTCTTTAGGAGCACTTGCTAATGTGGTAGTTACTAGTGATGAAAAGAGTGCTAGAGATGCAATAACTTATTTAAAGCAAAGTGGTACTGGAAGAGTTACTTTCTTTCCACTTAATGTTATAAGACCTAAGAGAATAGATGATAGTGTTTTAAGTAAGATTAGTGGAGATAGTGCTTTTATTGGTGTAGCCTCTTCTTTAGTTAAGTTTGATCCTATTTATAGAAATATTATTCTTAATGTACTTGGAAATGTAATAGTAACTGATAATTTAGTAAATGCTAATAGACTTGGTAAATTAATTAATTATAGTTATAAGATTGTTACTTTAGAAGGTGATGTGGCCAATGCTGGTGGTAGTATTACTGGTGGAGCTACTAATACAAAGACTGGGCTTATTAATTTAAAGTTTGAACTTGATAAAGAGTTAAAGCTATATGATGAAAAAGTTAATAGTATTAAGTTAAAAGAAGAGAGAGTTAATGATCTTGATAATGAACTTAAGATTTTAGAAACTAGAGTGTTTAATTCTAATAATGAGTTTAATGGAATTAGAGATACAGTTTTAAGAAAAGAAAAAGAGTTAGAAGAATTAAAACAGAGTTTTGATACAGTAGATAATGAGATAAAAGGGAATAGTGGACTATTAAATAATACAATTGATAAAGAAATTGAAGAACTACTAAGTAAGTATTATGATCTTAATTCTAAGAAGGATTTGCTACTTGCTGATGTTAATTTGTTTAAAGCTAATAAGAATGATTTACAAGCTAGTTTAAGTGAGTTAGAACTAAGTAATAGAAAACAAAATAGTGAGTACAATGCTTTAGTTAAAGAGTTAAATGATATTAATGTTTTAATTAGTAAAGAAGAGGTTAAGTTAGATAATTTACTTTTAAGATTAAATGAAGAGTATGGTATTACTTTTGAGAAAGCTAAAGCTACTTATTTAGAGACGTTAGAAGATGCCGAAGAGGTTAGAGGTAAAGTTAATTATCTAAAGAGAGAGATAAAGACTTTGGGTGATGTTAATGTTGGGGCTATTAATGAGTATGAAAGGGTTAATAGTAGGTATACTTTCTTAAGTACGCAAAGGGATGATTTGACGTCTTCAATAAATGATTTACTTAAGGTAATTAATGAGCTTGATGATGAGATGAAGGAAAGATTAACTAGTACGTTTGATGAGCTTAATAAAGCCTTTAAGATGACTTTTGTTAAGTTATTTAGAGGTGGTGAGGCTGAGTTAGTATTAACTGATCCAACTGATATTTTAAATACTGGTTTAGAGATTAAGGCAGTTCCTCCTGGAAAGGGTATAAAGAATACTAAGTTGTTATCAGGTGGAGAAGCGACGTTAACTGCTATTGCGCTTTTATTTGCTGTTTTAAGTATTAGGACTGTACCATTTTGTATACTTGATGAGGTAGAGGCGGCACTTGATGAAGCAAATGTTGATATGTTTGGTAAGTATTTAAAAGAGATAGAGTCTAGTACGCAGTTTATAATTATTACTCATAAAAAGAGAACAATGGAATATACTAATAACTTATATGGAATTACGATGCAAGAGTCAGGTGTTTCAAAGTTAGTTAGTGTAAAATTAGAAGCATAGAAAAAGTATAGAGTGAAAACTTTATATTTTTTTTGACATATTTTTTATTTTTGATGATATATACTTTTATTGGTGATGATATATGAAACGATTTGTCACAAGAAGAAAGGTTAGCATTTTTAAAAAGGGAATTATATTTATTGTTATTTTTGTTACAGCGTTTGTGTTTTCGGTTAAGTTTATGTTTAGTTTGTTTATTAAAAATTTAAATCAGAATAGAGCTAATGAATTGCTAGCATTTTCTACAAATAATATTATTGGTAATATTTCTATACTTGATATAGTGAGTTTTAAACTTAATAGTCCTTATGATTTACTTGGTAAGAGTTTTAGTAATTTAAAGCCGGTTAAACCTGTAATTAAGGAGCAAACTGAGGGTGTTCATAGTGAGTATAAAGAACCACTAGTTTATATTTATAATACGCATCAAACTGAAGAGTATAGTGCGGGTGCTTTGCAAAATTATAATATAGTACCAACAGTTTTTATGGCTAGTAATATACTTTGTAGGGTATTAAAGGATTATGGGATTATGGCGATTACTGAGCAAAGAAAGTTACAAAGTGAGTTAAGCAAGAGGGGGCTATCGTATAATAGTGCTTATACGCTTACTTATGAGTATTTAGAAGAGATTCATAAAAAGTATCCAAGTATTAAGTATTTTATTGATTTACATCGTGATAGTGTTTCTTCTAGAGTAACAATAAATGATTATTCTTATGCGAAAATGATGTTTGTAATTGGTATGCATCATGATAATTATAAGGATAACGAAGCACTTATGCTTAGTTTAAATGAGAAATTAAGTAATAGTTATGATGGAATTATGAGAAGCGTTTTTTATGGTAAAAATAGTAGGTATAATCAGCATTTTAATAAAGGGGTAATTTTAATAGAAATTGGTGGACCAGATAATAGTATTTCTGAGGTTAATAATAGTGTTCATGCTTTTGGGGAAGCGCTTGCTTCTTATATAGGAGAAAATAATGGGTGAGAAAAAGAAAACGGGAGCTAAGAGATTTAAATTTATTTTCTTTGTACTAGTTAGTATATTTGGTTGCTTGTATTTTGCTTCTATTACTGGATACTATAATAAAAAGATAAGTACTGATACGGTGTTAACTAGTGAAGCTATAAAGGCTTTTGAAGAGGATGTTTTAAATGGTAAGCCTGTGGATATTAAAGATTATATTAAAGCACCGCAGAAGGATTATCAAAATTTGTATTCTAGAATAGGTAATAAGTTTAGTAAAACAGTTAGTTTAGTTTTGAATGATGGGGTTGGTTATATTATTAAGATTTTAAAATCTTTATTTAGCTAGGAAAATATGTTAAACTGGATTTAGAGGTTTTTATGAAAAAAATTAAATATTTATTTAGATGTATTAAAAGATTAGATGTAAAAAATATGTTTGTAATTATTGATAATGTTAGTAAGAAGAGTAAAAAGAATAAGTTATGGATTTTTATTGATGTTATATACTGTGGTCTTGTTTATGGGGCTGGATATTATGATTATCAAGAGTTTGAGTTTTATTTGCTTACTAATAAAGAGAGAAAGACTTATTTGACTAGAGTTAAAAATAATATGATTGTTAAGAAATATAATAATCCGAAAGATTTTTATAAGTTTGATGATAAGGGAGTATTTAATGAACTTTTTAAAGATTATTTAAAGAGAGATTATTTAGTTATTGATGAGAAAAGTTTTAGCGCTTTTAAGAAGTTTATAAGTAAGCATAAGAGTTTTATTGCTAAGCCAATAGATGGTGATGGTGGTAAGGGTGTAGAGAAAATAGTTATTAAAGATGATACTAATTTAGATGAGGTATTTGCTTCTTTGATACTTAAAAAACAATTGCTTCTTGAAGAGGTTATTACTCAGCATGAGGAAATTAATGAATTATATGAGGGAGCGGTTAACTCACTTAGATTATTTACCTTTTTTGATGGGGTAAATGGTTATGTTTTAAATAGTGTTTTTAAGCTTGGTAATGGGGGAGTAACTGATAACTTTTCTAGTGGTTCGATGTATACGTTTATAGATGATGAGGGCGTAGTAATAGTTCCCGCAATTGATAGAAATGATGATATTTATGAAATTCATCCGATTACGGGAAAGAAGATTACTGGTTTTAAAGTTCCTTTTTATAAAGAAGCTTGTGAGATGGTGATTAAAGCTGCTAGCGTTGTAAATGATGTTAGGTATATTGGCTGGGATGTAGCAATTACACCAAAAGGGCCAGTTATTATAGAGGGCAATTGTTTTCCTGGTGTATTTCAAATTAAGCCGCATTTAGCTAAGGAACATGTGGGTTTGATTACAAAATATAAAAAATATATGGATTTTTGATAAAAAATGACTTGAACTTGAAGAAAAAATGTATTATAATCTTCTTGTTCAGTTTATTTGTCTTCGTAGCTCAGCTGGATAGAGCATACGCCTTCTAAGCGTACGGTCGCGCGTTCGAATCGCGCCGAGGACACCATTTGACTTTAGAGGGCAACCCGTGTGGGTTGCTTTTCTCTTGGAATAATTTTAACTCTTGTTTAACTAATAAATTTATAATATAATTGTTATAGAATATGAAGGTGATTAAAAGTGAAAGTATTAGTTATTGGAAAACCTAGTTATGATGTAATAATTCCGACTGATAAATTTATTGTTGAAGGAAGTAAAAATTTAGTAAAAGAAAAGTATGAGCTTATTGGTGGTGCTAGTATTTATACTGCTGAGCTTCTTGCTAAGTGGGGCGTAGATGTAACTTTTACTGGCGTTGTTGGTAATGATGCAGGTGGTCAAAGGGTTAAGGCTGATCTTGAGGCTTTAAATATTAATGTTAAATATTTAGAAATTAATTATGAACATAAGACTAGTTTAAATTATATTTTAATAAATAAAGAAAATGGTAGCAGTACTTCTTTAAAACAAGTGATGGATTATAATTTAGTTAAGTATAAGTATGATTTTAATCCGGATTTTATTATAAGTGATGGAACTGATATGCCAGGAACTCTTGCAGCTTTAAATAACTATCCTAATTCTAAGTTTATTTTACTTGCGAATGTGGTTAGTCAAGAATATTATAATGTTAGTAAGAGATGTAATTATGTAGTTGCTAATAGTGCTTTTGCTAAGGCTTTAACGAAACTTGATTTAGAAATTGGTAAGAACAAAGCAATGGTTAATTTCTTTCAAAAGATTAAAGATTTAAATAAAGCTGATTATGTGGTTACCCTAAAAGATAAGGGAGTTTTGTATGCTAAAGATAGAGATGTAAAGATGCTTCCAGCAGTTAAGACAAATGTTGTAGATGATACTAATGCAGGACCGGCTTTTTTTGCAGCGTACTGTTTTGGAACAATAAATGGGTTTGATAAAGATGTAGTTATGAAAATAGCTAATACGACAGCAGCGATTGCTATGCAAAAGTATGGTGTAACTGGAATACCAATGCTTAATGATGTTTTGAAAGTTTTAAATATCAAGATAGAAGGCGTAAATGATAAAGAAAAAACAGAAAGTAAGCCAGCACAAAGTGATGCGCAAAATGCAAATGAAAGTGCTACACCAAAGCAAGAAGGAGAGGAAACAAAGAGTGAATAATCCATTTTTAGAGATACTTCCTAAGATAGATGTTCATGGATATACTAGAGATACAGTATATTTGCCAGTTAGTGATTTTATTAATGATAATTTAAAGTTAAATAATAAAAAAATAGTAGTAATTCATGGTATTGGGAATGGTATTTTAAAAGATGAGATTTTTCTTTTGTTTAGGAAAGATAAAAGAGTTAAGAGTATGCATATAGATTTTGCTAATTTAGGGTGTACTATTATTGAACTAAATTAATTATTTTGTTAAAATAGGTCTTATTTGGAGGTGATGGATTTGTTTGTAGATGAGGTTTATGTAAAACTTATTGCTGGAAAAGGTGGAGATGGTTGTACATCTTTTAGAAGAGAAAAGTTTGTAGCAATGGGTGGACCTAATGGTGGTAATGGAGGCCATGGGGCAAATATTGTTTTTGAGGTAGATAAGTCACTTAGAACTTTAATAGATTTGAAGATGCAAAAGATTATTAAAGGAGATAAGGGTGTTAATGGTAAAGGCTCTGATAGAAATGGAGCTAATGCCGAAGATGTAATTATCAAGGTGCCAGAGGGAACTGTGGTAAGTAATAAAAATACTGGTGAGGTTATTTGTGATTTGGTTACTGATGGTCAAAGAGAGATTATTGCTCATGGTGGTAGAGGTGGTAAAGGTAATAGAGCTTTTGCTACACATGATAATCCAGCACCAAAGATGAGTGAGCTTGGAGCACCAGGAGAAGAAATTGAAATAAAATGCGAATTAAAGATGCTTGCTGATGTGGGACTGGTTGGTTTTCCTAGTGTTGGTAAGAGTACTTTACTTAGTATTATTAGTAATGCATCTCCGAAGATTGCTGCATATCATTTTACGACATTAAGTCCTAATTTAGGGGTAGTTAGAGTTTATGATGATACTTTTGTGCTTGCTGATTTACCGGGACTTGTAGAAGGAGCAAGTAGTGGACTTGGTTTAGGTTTTCAGTTTTTAAGACATACATCAAGATGTAAAGTTATAGCGCATGTAGTCGATATGAGTGGATCAGAAGGCAGAGATCCAATTAATGATTATGAAATTATTATTAATGAACTTAAAGCTTATGATGAAAGACTACTTAAGAAGCCAAGCGTGATTATAGCTAGTAAAATGGATTTAGAGGGTGCTAAGCAAAATTTAGAAACTTTTAAAAAGAAATATCCTAATGAGAAAATTTATCCAATTAGTTCTATTTACAATGAAGGTATTGATGTTTTAATTAAGGACTTAAATGAATTAGTTAAGACTAGTGCATCAGTAGTAGAAGAAGATATGAATAGCTTTAAGGAGTATAAGTTTGTAAGTGAAAAGCCGTTTACAATAGCTAAAGAAGATGGTATTTGGGTTGTAAAGGGTGAAAAGGTTGAACAGTTATTTAAGATGACTCGTTTTACTGAAGATGAGAGTGTTTTAAGGTTTGCTCATAAACTTAAGAAAATTGGCGTTGAAGAGGCTTTAACTAAAGCTGGAGCTAAAATTGGTGATGAAGTAAAGATACTAGATTATATATTTAATTTTAAGGAGTAGATAGAATGAAAGATAAGATATTAGCATATGTTACGGTTGTTGTGGCTTTAGTGTTTATTTATTCACTAGTATTTATTAAGCCGGAGTTTAATGTGACATTTAATGAAAATAACGATAGTGATTTAGTTAATGTAGAAGTTATTAAAAAGGGTGAGAAGGCGACTAAGCCAAGAGAACCTCAAAAGGAAGGCTATACTTTTAAATACTGGGAACTTGATGGGAAAGAGTATGATTTTGATGAAGGAGTTACTAGTAATATTACTTTAAATGCTGTTTATGAAGAGGTAGTTAAAGAAACTAATAATAAAACTTCTAAAAAAAGATAATATACGACAAATTTTGCACTTTATTTATTATATATTAAGTTCGGGTGATAGAAATGCGAACTTTTTATATTTTTAAGGTAAATAATGATTATAGTAGATTAACAAAGAATATTCCGAATAATCTATATACGGCTTATTTAAATATTAAACTTAGTACTTCAAATAATATAGATTATTTATATAATGAATATTTTACTTTTACTGATGTGTTAAAGAAAAGAGATATAACGTCTTTTGTTAAGGCTAAGCTTAGTAATCAAGATGGTTATAGTGTTTATGGTAATACCCACATGTATAATAATTATTATACTGATGAAGTTAGTAAGTTAATTGTAAAAAGTAGTTTTATGATATTAAAGAGTAATAAAATTAATAGTACTTTTTTAAGTATATTAAATAGATTACCAAATATTTTTATTATAGATTTTGAAAATAGGGATTATTTTTGGTTATCTAATTTTAGTAATTTAAGGCTTGTTTATGAGTAGGATTATAGTGTATAATACGATTAGGAGTGGTGAAGAATGTGGCATGATATATTAATGATATTAATTGGTATTATTATAGGAGCTGCTGTTGGTTTTTTTGCTTGCAAGAAGTATATGCTTAAGTACTTTAAGAAGAATCCACCTATTAATGAAAAGATGATTGAAACATTAATGAGTGGAATGGGTAGAAAACCTAGTCAAAAGCAAGTGAAACAGTTAATGCAGCAAATGAATAGAATGAAGTAGTTATGAGAATTGATTTAAGAAAATTGTATGCTTATGGAAGCTTAGATGTTAATGAAAAAATTGTTATTCCTAAAGAAATGTATGAAAAATCAGGTGTAAGAAGAATTAGTGATGTAAGTGTAGAAGGTAGAGTATTTGTTAACTATGAGGATGAAATAGAGTTAGACTTAAATTTAAAAGGCGAGTTAATAATGCCTTGTGCAGTAAGTTTAGAAGATGTTTCAGTTCCATTTGATACTAAGGCGACTGATGTTATTGATGAAAAAATGATAAAAAATGAATTTTATCTTGATTTATTGGACATTTTATGGGAAAATATTGTATTGGAAATTCCGATAAGAGTTGTTAAAGAGGGAGTTTTTTATGAAGCTACCAGCGGTGAAGGCTGGAGTTTGGAAGAAAAAGAATAGATTGATGGAAGGAGTGAGGAGTTATGGCAGTTCCATTTAGAAGAACTAGTAAAACTAAAAAGAGAATGCGTCGTACCCATTTAAAGAAGGTTGCTGCTGGATTTATCAATTGTCCTAATTGTGGCGAACCAATTAAACCTCATCGTGCTTGTACTAAATGTGGTTTTTATAAGGGAAAAGAAATTATTAAAGTTAGTGAAGAAAACTAACTTTTTTTCTTGTTAATTAGATTTTTTTGTAATATACTGTTTATAGTGAGGTGTTAAAATTATGGTAGAATCATTTTTGGCTTTAGGTTTTATTGCTGTTATTATCGCTTGTTTTATTGGATTACCTTTACTTGTGCTAATGATAGTAGCATACTGGAAGTTATTTAAAAAATGTGGCAGAGAAGGTTGGGAAGGAATTATTCCACTTTATAATGTTTGGGTATTAGTTGATATTACTGGAATGGTTTGGTGGACATTTTTAATCATTTTATTTGGTTCACTTATTCCGGGAATTGGTAGCTTAGTTGTGTTATTTGCTAATTTTTGTGTAAATTATAACTTAGCAATTAAGATGGGTAAAGAACCAATTGGTTATGCTTTTGGATTAACTTTCATACCTGTAATATTCATTCCAATTCTTGCATTTGGTGATGCTACATTTGTTGATCGTAAGGTTAGCAAATATGGAGTTATACCTGAAGATAAAGTTAATAGTACAGTTAGTGGTAATAGTAATACTGAGACTAAACAAGATACTAGTGAAACTAAAACTACTAAGAAAAGTAAATTTTGTACTAATTGTGGTGCAGAAATTACTGGTGGAAAATTTTGCTCAAAATGTGGACATGAAATACACTAAAAGAGTGTATTTTTTTTTGAGTTATGGTATAATCATTTATAGTATAGGTGAGATAAATGAGAAAACAAAAGTTAATTCTTAGCTATTGTCCTTATTTTTATAAAATTATAAATTTTGAGTTTTATGAGGATGATGTTATTTCTAAAAAATTAATTATGTTATATAGAGATTATATATTTAATGTAGATGTTACTAATAAAAGGGATATTGCAAAGGCACAAAGATTAGATTTGATTTTAAATAAGTATATTGATGATTATGTGTTTAGAAAGACTTTACAGAAAGATATTTTAAATATTAATGTATTAGATGGAGAAACTAAAGAGCAAGTTTTTATTAGTGGGATTTTTAGGATATATGATGCTTATGAAAGTGGGTATACAAGAAATATTTATTTTGCGAGGTGGATTTAATGGATAATGATTTTTATTTTGAGGATTCCAATCCTAAAAAAGTAGTAGCGTTTGTACTAGTTTTACTAATACTTTTAGGAGCTGGTGGTTATTATTTTTATAAAGAATATTATAATAAAGTTATTAAAATTAATGATGTGATAATAGAACTTGGCGAAAAACCTAGTGAGGATTTAAGTGTATATGCTAAGGGAAATACTGATGGGTATACTTTAAAACTTGCTGATAATTTAACTAATGAAGAAGGGGAAACGTATTTAGCTGGTGAATATAGTTTTCGTCTAGTAAAGGGCGATGTCAGTAAGAAGGGGAAAATTTATGTAAAGGATACAACACCGCCAGTGGTTACTGTGAAAAAAATTACGGTTGGCGTGAATGAAAAGTTTTCGCCTTATGAGTTTTTAGAAACTTGTGATGATTTAAGTTTACCGTGCACAACTTCTTATAAAAAAGAGAGTTATGCTACTTTAAATAAAGCAGTTGGTGAGTATAATTTAGAAATTGTTGTTGAAGATAAATATGGTAATAAGACTACTAAAGATGTAACTTTAGAGGTTAGTGATACTGAATCGTTGTTATCTAAGAAACAATTAGATTTTACTGTTGCTAGTATGACACCTAAAGATGATGATTGGAAAGATGTTTATACTTATAAGTTTGAACGCTGCGTTGATGGTGAAAGCGATGAGTATGAGAAGAAATTTTTAGAAATTAATACATTAGATTTTAGTAGTTTGTTTGAAAAGAAGATAGTTAACCAGTATTCAATTACATTATATAATCAATATAATTTTGTAATAGGTATTAGTGTTAAATTATTTTTTGAGGATAATACGACTAAGTATTTGAATAGTGATGATATAAAGAGTCTTATTCAAGCAGAAGAGTGACAATTACGTGATAGTAGTTGTCTTTTTATTTTGTAAAAAATTTAAATTTTTAATAATTTTATATTGATTATGAGTTATTCTTATGGTATATTTAATTTGTTCATTTGATATGGCGGTGTAGCTCAGTTGGCTAGAGCATCCGGTTCATACCTAATTAGCCACTGACTTAATTTATAAATTTAAAAATCAATTTTTACTAGATTTTATAAGGGTTTGCAAAGTTGCAAATTCTTTTTTTAAAATTTTTTCAGGGAAATTTTAGGGAATTTTTTATTAAATTCTCTTTTTTTATTTATGTTTATTTATACTTATTTAATTTTAATTATATTTTTTAGACAAAATAAAAATAGTCCTGTACTAGCGACTATTTAACAATTTAACAATAAATCAATCTTCCTAATAAATTAGCAATATAATGTGTGCTTTTATAAAATACAACTAGCATAGCAATACACAATACAATAGTTAGTTTTGCTCTAAAGCCTATACTTGCGACACTTATACATAGATCATAAGGTATTTCCATCTTATCACAAATATTTGTTGCTATCTCAAATGAGTTGCATAGTAATAGTCCTGTAAGGATAGACCATAGTATTAATTCAATATTATTTCTCATTTTTTTCATTTTCTCCTTTTTTACTATTCAATAAATATTTTTGGTAATTAGGAACTTCTTGTTTTGATTTGTAAAAACTGCATTGACTACAATTTTTTACTGATAGTGCATTACAATAATTTTTACTAACATAAGCAAAACAAGAAGTTCCTAATTACCAAAAGAAAATTGATAATAAAAAAAATAATAAATTTGTAATAAATTTTGTGGAGTTATCTACTGTATTATCAGGAAGATTATATACAGATTCAGATAAAATAACTGATTTATTAAAAAAATATTATAATATGGAAACTGATCCGACTTTTGAAGAAATACCATACAAATTATTAAATTTAAGACAAGCAGTAATAAAAGAAAATGATTTATATAATGAGATAAAAGATTTTTTAAAGGAAAATTCAAATGATTGGAAAGCAATAAATAAAGGTATTGAAAAATACGGAAATGAATTTACAATAAATGGATATACTAAAAGTAAGCAATATGATGAAAAAGATACCAAAATTGATAAAGAAATGGTAATTTAGGCATTTTTTTAAGGAAATTTTGTGTTAAGTATTGTCAATTAACAATATTTATGATACTATTATATTGCTTACTTGATTTATGGCGAGGTAATTCAGCTGGCTAGAATGATCGGTTCATACCCGATATGTCGGGGGTTCGAGTCCCTCCCTCGCTACCAATATGAGTAATAATAGATAGAAATATCTATTTTTTTTATACATTTT
>OIYV01000842.1_pt1 | contig 15901 bp, 11 predicted proteins | sample 1588251 | NCBI WGS metagenome assembly OIYV01 (sample SAMN03283282) | human gut metagenome | biome: human-associated habitat; material: feces | host: Homo sapiens | place: Peru | collected 2012
CTATGCGGAAACGGGGTTTTCGTTATGTAGGGTTTACTTTTTGATTACTTACGCCTCTTGGCAGCCTTCTCGGCCTTGCGGCGAGCCAGTTCTGCCTTTTCTTCCTCCAGGCGCTTTGCCTCTTCCTCTGCCTCGGCCTTTTCATTGGCTTCCACATTGGCCTTTGCCGTATCGTAAAGTGCGGCAATTTCGTCAAAGTGCTTGAAGTTCTCCTGCTGGGTCAGCAGTTTCTTAGCATCCACATAGGGCTTGGCAGCACGATTGAACTGGGCGTGCTTATCCATTTCCTGTTTGGAAAGCTTGCGTACTTTCTTGCGCTCCTCGGACAGTTCTTTGATCTGCTTTTTCAGCCGCAGCACTTCGTCACGATCCTTGTCTTTCTTGGCGATGTGCATCATCTTGGCCAGTTCTTCAATCTGATCATCCAAACGGTCTTCCTCATTGAAATACTTTTCAATGCTGTCAAAGCCTAACTCCACAAACTCGTGGGCAGAACCGTAATACTTCTGGAAAGATTTGATGGCAGAGATCTGGGTCTTGGCAACCTCAATGTAGAACTTACGGATCTTTTTTTCCTCCGCAGTGGAATGAGACATAGCCTTTGCCTTTTTCAGCTGCGCCTTTGCCTCTGCCAAAGACGTGTTCTTGATACCGTCCAAGCCGGCATTGAAGATCTGGGTGTACACCTGAATCTGGTGCTTGCCCAGCTCAGAATCGAACTTGGACATCTCATCCATCACGAACTGAGAGATCTTGATTTCCTCATTGAACTCCACATCGGCGCGGTACGCCTTTTTGGCTTCCTTGCGGGCAGCCTTATCAGAAATGCTCTTGTATGAGGATTTATCCAGCTTTTTGGGCGTGGCAACAGCCATTTTGCGGGCGTTGTTCACCAGATCAATCATCTCTACAATGTCCTTATCCTTGAGTGCCTTGTTGCCGTAGTCCTCAAAGACGGCACGCACCTTAAGCACACGCACATAAGACTTCTGCTTCTGCTCAGTCAAATCGTAGAAGAAGAATGGGATTACATTCATGGTGGCACCGATGGCAGCAACCAACACCAGCACGCGCAGCAGCGGGAACAGCACGCCGTTTACATCATACAATGCGGAAGATGGGTTCACAAAGTTATCCTGTCCGTTGGCCAGCTGCTGCTGCAACATTTGACCGATGGTCTGGGTGGAGCCGGGCAGCACTCTGGACATCAAGGAGCCGTCAGCGGTCACGCGCTCGGCAACCGCAGCGGTCATACCGTACTTCTCCTGCAAGGCAGGCAGCACACCGGCGGTGATCAAAGTGATCACATTACCAATAGCGGTCACGGCAGCAAACATACCGTCAATACGCTCGCCGGAGCGGTACTGCTGGTAGTCGCGAATATCCGCCTGGATGGACGGATTCAGAATATGGGCAAAGGCGCCTACTACCGCATTCAGATACAGGCAGGCCATAACGCCCCAGATCACATAATTGCGCATATTGCCGTCCGATCCGGCAGAGCCGGAAAAGAACGGATACATACAAAGAATAAACAGAATATTAAACAGGTTGGTGACTACCTGCACCTTCTTTTTACCCCATCTGCGGATACAAAACGGTGCCAGCAGCATGCCCCAAAGGGAGGCGTTGCCGTAAATGGTGGTGATCACTGCGTATGTAGGCTGGGAGCAGGCGCCGCCGTAGTTGCACAACCAATACAGAATATTGGCATACGCTGTCTCCAAAAAGCCCAACCAACCGGCCAGGGAGATAATCCAGAAATACTTGTTCTTGGCTACCTCGCGCAGAGCATCGGTAAACTTGATCTGAATCACATGGGTCTTTGCCTGAATAATTTTTTCCTGGGTATTGGCATATACCACGAACACCAGCAGCGTACCGATCACACCGATTACCGGAAAAGCGATCCGGTACACACGGATATCCGTCTGGTTTACACCGATAATACCGGCGATCAACGGGATAATAATGTTATACACCGTGGGGCCGAAGGAGTAAATAATGCTCTTAACGGAGGCCACATCTGCACGCTCCTGAGAATTTGGAGAGAGCACATGGATCAGGTTCTCGTACGCATCATAGAAGAAATAATAGAAGAACTGCAAGGCAATGTTAAACGCCATAACCACGGCGCACTTTGCCACATAGGTAGCGGATTTGCCTAAGATCATGCCGCTGCCTACCAACAGACCCAGCTTGTCATACGGGAACCATACCATCAATACAAAAATAATGGAGCAAGGAATGCCCATACGCAGCAGATACGGTCTGTATTTACCGGCCTTATTTCGCGTGTTATCAATAATATTGGCACGCAAGCCGGTGAGCGGAATACCGGAGAGTACGCCGATCACATACATAATGTACATATCCGTCATACCGATGCCGATGGTCCCGGACAGGAACACATTGGTGGCACCTAAGATACACGGAATACTCATACATACGATCAGGTATGCACCGATACCGCCAAACGCATAAGAAGCCACTTCCTTAAAGGACATATACTTGCCCTTGGGTGGCTTTTTCCAGTAATACTTAATGTTGTCGATGAGGCCTGTGGCTTTTGCTTTCAGGCCGGTTTGTTCTGCCATTGGATCTCCCCCTGTGTCATATTTCTGCAATATTATAACAAATCGGTTTATCGATTACAACCAAAAAAGAAATTTGTCTGCAGAAATTTTCTGTGCAACTTGTAATGCCCAAAATGTTTTTAGACAGTATTCTCTGTTTTTGTCTATTATTTTCAAAAATGTGCAGAATTCATAGACAAATGATACAAAAAAACCGCCGAAAGTTTTTCGGCGGTTCCAATGCGGTGGTGTCAGGTTACGCATCACTTTCACTTGGTTGTTCAATTATCTCCTTATAGGGTAAAGGTGGCGGTCTTACCGCTGTACAAGACGGCAGTTAGGGTGTTGCCCTCCAGCGTAAAGTACGCACAGGAGCGCAGGGCGGCATAGGGGTTCTTTTTCATCTTCACTGCCGGCGCCTTTTCATTATCCGAGTAGGTAAAACCCTTTTGCAGTCCGCCGGTTTGCAGCTCCTTATCCGTCATAGCAAAGCAGGTCAGCCCCTCCCCTTTGCGCACAGACAGCTCCGATGCCACATCGAAGTTATACACCGTGTCGCCCAGGGTACAACGGGTAAAGTACCAGGGATTACCGGCAGCGTCCTTGCCGACGATATGCCCGGCGTCCACCCCGCCCTGCTGCAGCAGGAACTCAAACATACCGCTGATGGCAGCGCTCATGCCCTTGCCTTGCAAAATGGCGGTGTAAGTGTCGGTCACACTGTCGTCATAAGTCGTGTGAGTTGCCACATAGTGGTACACATTGAGGAGATACACATGATTGCTCACCGTGCCCTTGCCGCAGGCTTTCAGAATGGTATGGACCTTTTGGGAAAAGGCGCCCACCAGCTGGCGATGCGTATCCGTATCGTTTTTATATTTGATGGTCACGCCGGAATTGTCGCTGTTCACCGAAACCGTATCTACCAGCGCCATCAACGGAAAGCCGGTGTACAGCAGCCGGTTCACATCGTCCATCATATCCGTATTCACCCGCACGGCCACACCGCCCTCTGCAATGGCTTTGGCGATCTTCTCATACGCCCGCACGGCACTGGGGTCCGTCTGCGCATAATGGCTGTCGTACGTATAGGCCAGGGTGTAGGCGGCAGGCGCAGAAGTGGTCGTCTCCTCCTTGCCACCCTTCGAGCAGGCAGAGAACAGTCCCACCGTCAGTACCAGTGCCAGCAGTACAGAAATCGTCTTTTTCATAAAACACCTCAACGCAGTTGAGCAAACAAATGCTCCGTATTTGCAAAAAAAGTTTGGTAAGCCCGGCAATAATCCGTGCCCACGCGGTTGCGCTTGCAGCCGCCTCCTCGACAAAGCGTGAACCAGCGGCAGGTCTTGCACGCCGGGGGCAACTGAAAAGAATTCTTTAAGAATTCCACCATCTTTTCACTATGGAAAAAGCCGTCAAAATCCCCGGCACAGATATTGCCCAGGTACCAATCATCGGTACAGTAAAAGTCACAGGGGTAGGTACTGCCGTCCGCCTCCACCACAAACTGGGTAGCGCAGGTGCCGTTCATACCGCACTGCTCTGCATTCTGCCCCCGAGCCAGCAGCAAGTAATTGTCAAACATACGCACAGACACCGGGTTACCTCGCAGGGCATCGTTGGCATACAGCTTGAACCCCTGCTGCAAAAAGGCGGCGTAGTCGTCATCGGTCATAAACAGATCCTCCGGCGCATCCATGGCAAAGGGGCGCAGGCAGGGTATGTACTGCAAGTGGCGCAGCCCCTGCTGCTTAAAGAAGCGATAGGACGATCGCACATGGGTAGCGCCGTAAGCGGTGAGCACCGAGAGAATATTAAAAGGCACCCTGCGCCGGGTCAGCAGCTGCACACCGCGAAACACATCATCAAAGGAGCTGCGTCCGTCCGGGTACACCCGGTAACGGTTGCCCTCCCGGTCACCGTCCAGAGACACGCCCACCAAACAGCCGTATTCCAAAAACAGGTCGCACCATTCGTCGTCCAGCAAAGTACCGTTGGTCTGCACGCAGAACTGGACGGTCACGCCGGGGCGCTGCCGTTCCTTGCAAGAGGAGAAGAAAAAGCGAAAAAAGTCTTTTCCCGCCAGCAGCGGTTCCCCGCCCTGAAAGGTAAAATATACCGGTCCGTCCCCGGCAAAAGCCAGGGCTTTGTCCATCACCTGCAAGGCGGTGTCCCGGGTCATATAGCCCTTGTTCTCTGTCTGCCGGGTAGCGGCCAGATCGTGGTAAAAGCAGTATTTACACCGCAGATTGCAGTTGCCGGAAGCCGGCTTGAGCATCACTGAAATGGGCATAAGCGCCTCCGTTAGCGTACTTGAATTTGGGACAGCACCTGCCCCACCTTTTGGTGCAGCACCAGGTCTGCCAGCTTGTCCGCCGGGGTAGGATCCCGGTTAATGAGCACAAAATGATCCCCCTGAAAGTAGCGGATAAAGCCCGCCGCCGGATACACAGAAAGAGATGTACCCGCCACGATCAGGCAGTCCGCCCGGGCAATGGCATGTACGGCGCCCTCTACGGTCTGTTGGTCAAGTCCTTCCTCATACAGCACCACATCCGGCTTTATGATTCCACCGCAAGCGCACCGGGGTATACCGGCATCCTCTGCCACCGCCTCCACACCGTAGGCTCTGCCGCAGCGCATACAGTGATTACGCAGCACGGAGCCGTGGAGTTCATATACCGTGCGGCTGCCCGCTGCCTGGTGCAGGCCGTCAATATTCTGGGTCACCACAGCGGTGCACTTGCCAGCTTGCTCCAGCTCTGCCAATTTGTAATGGGCAGCATTGGGCTTGGCATTCGGACACAGCATTTTGCTGCGGTAAAAGCGGTAGAATTCCGCCGGGTTCTCGTCAAAAAAGCTGCGAGAAAGGATTTGCTCCGGCGGATAGTCATATTGCTGATGATACAAGCCGTCCACACTGCGAAAGTCCGGAATACCGCTCTCGGTAGACACCCCGGCGCCGCCAAAAAAGACGATGCGCCGAGAACGATCTACAATTTCCTGTAAAGTCATCCTTTAATCCTCACTGCGGCGCGCGCCACGGGGCTTTGAGCAGTCACGCCGTTTGTTTTGGTTTGTGCCACCAGGCGATAGGCGGCGGTTTTGCCCCGCTTGGGGGCTGTGTCAATATAGCGGGTGCCGGTAAGCGTTACCACCCGGCGGTATTTGCCGCGGATGCTGCCGTCTCTGCGGTACAACACATATTGCTTGGCGCCGGGTACCGCTTTCCACTGCAGGGCGATCTTGCCCTTATATTTGCCGCGGCGGATCCGGCCGCCTACCAGGCGGGTACTGCCTATGGTTGAGAACTTCATATTCTTGCTGCCCTGCGCGATTCCCTGCCCCTTGGTGTTGCCGGTAAGCCGATCGCCCACGGTGGTCAGGGCGGTTCCCGGCTGGGAACTCATCCCATAACGACGGCAGCCGCTGATCCGATTGCTGCCGGTGGCGGCAGTGCTCTTCTCCGCCAGGCAAATGCCGTTATGACCCATTGTCTGAATGATATTGCGCAGCAGGCGCGCCTTTTTGCTTCGCTGCACAAAAATGCCGTTGGTGGCCCCGGTGCGAATGGTGTTTTCCGTCACCTCTACCCCGTTGCTGTCCACAATGCAAACGGCGCTGGAGCGGCTGTTTGTTACCGTGTTGCTCCGCAGCTCGTTGCTGTGGGAGGCGTCCATACACTTCAGCCCGTTGTGTAGGGCGGTGCAAGTATTATTCTCGATCAAATTACCACTGCTGCCGTGAAGGAGAATGCCCACAGTGGTCTCCGTCGCCACACCGGTATGGGTAATGCGGTTGTCTGCAAGCGTGCAGTTTTGCAGATCGGTGCCGGTGATCCCGCCGCCGGTGGTGGCAATGGTGTTACCACTGACCGTCAGGTTATAGACCGCATAATTTCCGGCAGGCATTTTGCCGGCGGCCTTGCCGCCGTACAGAAACATACCCCTGGGCTTGTCCATCTCCGCGGTTTGACAAACGGAGATGGTATTGTCAGTAATGCGGCTGCCGCAGTCTGTATTGCGCTTACCCAGCACCTTGCCGCTGCCGTCGGTGAACACATCGGTCACGCCGCTGTTTTTGCACATATAATATGCCACGCCCCGACCGCAGTCGGTGATGGTGTTCTTCTCGATCACTGCGTCCACATAATTGGTGCACACAATAGCCGTGCCTTGCAGGCGCCGAAAGGTGTTGCCACGAATGGTAACGCCTTTCTGATACCGTCCGGCAAAGGCGTTGCGGGTGCCTACCCCGCAGATCAGATCCTGAAACGTGCAGTCCTCTACGGTGATCTTTTGGTTCATCGTGCCGTCATAGGCCGGAAAGTTGGCGAAGTGCCGATTTTTCTCTAAAATATCAATTTGCAGCGCCTCCGCACTGCTTTCCGTTTGATTGGTCTGACCGGAGAACAGGCAGTTTACGAACCGCACATTGTACCCGGCGGCCAATTCTGCGTGGTGAGAATCTGTGTTGTTGAGAAATGCCGTGCCGTCCACGGTCACATTCTTGCAATGCGCCAGGCGCAGCAGGCAGGAGCCGTTGGTATTGCCCGGCGCATAATCCAGCGTACCGCCCTGCAGCGTGCAGTTCTCCAACGCAGAATACCCGGTGTAGTCCTTGCCGGTGCGATCCCGATTGGGTGAGATAAAGATGTTGCCCTTGCCTGCATTGGCATTGAGCAGGGTCACCCCTGTCAGGTCCAGGGTCATATCAGACGCCAGCACAGCGCTCTTTGTCATTCGATATTTCCCGGGGGTCACGGTAACCGTGCAGGTGCCGTAGGCGCCGCTGCGCACCGTGTCCAGCGCCGATTGCAGCGCCGGGCAAGCGTTCTCCGGATCCATGGGCGCAGCGTAGCGCACCTGCCCGCTGCTGTCCCGCACAGTCACGCTCTCCCCTGCATAAGCAGCAAAGGGCGCGCCCGCCACTGCCAGTAGCAGCCAAAAGGCCAAAAACAGCGGAAGACACCGGCGAAAAAAACGCATTTTTTGCATAAAAACTAAAAACTCCCTCTTTACTTCTATTCCTGTATATATTAGTATAGTAGACTGAAAGTGTCAAGAAAGCAGGTGCGTTTTTTTTGAAAAAAGCATTGATCGCCATGAGCGGCGGCGTGGACAGCTCCGTGGCCGCCAAGCTGATGTTGGACGCCGGGTACGATTGTATGGGTGCCACCATGAAGCTGTTTGACAGCGACGATATTTTGATGGCCCAGCGGGAAAAGACCTGCTGCTCCCTGTCCGATGTGGAGGACGCCCGCAGTGTGGCCCGCCGACTGGGTATGCCCTATCAAGTGTTCAATTTTAAAGGTGACTTTAAGGAAAAGGTCATTGATAAATTTATTGCCACCTATGAGGCAGGCGGCACCCCCAACCCCTGCATTGACTGCAACAAGTGCTTAAAATTTGACACCCTGTGTCGCCGCGCCATCACCCTGGGCTACGACTATGTGGTCACCGGCCACTACGCCCGCATTGACTGCGTGGACGGCCGCTATCGGCTGCGCAAGGCGCTGGACGACAAAAAGGATCAAAGCTATGTGCTCTATAATCTATCCCAGGAGCAGCTGGCCCACACCCTGTTTCCCTTAGGTGAACTGCATAAGGACCAGGTGCGCGCCATTGCAGAGGAAAACGACTTTATCAACGCCCACAAAAGAGAAAGCCAGGACATTTGCTTTGTGCCGGACGGGGACTACGCCGCCTTTATTGAAAGCTATACCGGCCGCCACTATCCCCCCGGGGATTTTGTAGACACACAGGGGAATGTGCTGGGCCGCCACAAGGGCATTATTCGCTACACCATCGGCCAGCGCCGTGGGCTGGGTCTTGCGCTGCCGGCGCCGCTGTATGTGTGCAAGAAGGATCCGGAAAGCAACACAGTGACCCTGTGCCCCAACGACCAACTGAACAGTACGGTGGTGCGGGTGACCGAGTTCAACTGGCTGAGCATTGCAGCGCCTACCGAACCGCTGCATGCTACTGCCAAGATCCGCTACAATATGCACCAGGCGCCCTGCACCGTAGAGGTGCTGCCCGGCGGCGATGTGCAGCTAACCTTTGACGCGCCGCAACGAGCGGTGACTCCCGGTCAGGCCGCCGTTATTTATGACGGCGACACGGTACTGGGCGGCGGACGCATTGTGTAGCTGCAATTTATCACTTTAACTTGCTAAAGAATTTCGTTGACAAAGCCCGCCTGCAGTGCTATAATTTTCACACAGTCCTATAAGAGGATTATAAGTAAGTCGGGAAGGACCTAAATCCTATGACGGATTATTCCATCACCCTGCCCTCCTATTCCATCGGCGAGCAGGTTTACAAGCAAATTCCAACGGTGTGCGCGCCCTTTGGCGCCACAGCGGTGGTGATCGGCGGACACAAGGCCATGGCAGCGGTGCGGGATCGCCTGCTGGCCGCGATCCAAGGCAGCGCCGTGACCATTACGGATTTTGTGTGGTACGGCGGCGAGGCCAGTCGGGAGAACATGGCTGCCTTGGCAGAGAACCCGGCAGTGGCAGCAGCAGATATGATCTTTGCTGTTGGCGGCGGCAAAGCACTGGACACCGGCAAAGCCTATGGGGAAGAAAGCGGCAAGCCGGTATTCACCTTTCCCACCATTGCCTCCACCTGCGCGGCCACCACGGCAGTATCGATTTTGTACCACGCAGACGGCACCTTTTTGGCGCCGGATTTTCACAAAGCGCCGCCGGTGCACGCCTTTATTCTGCCCTCGGTGATTGCAGCCGCCCCACGGCGCTACATTTGGGCCGGTATGGGCGACACTTACGCCAAGTATTTTGAGGCGGAGATGAGCTCCCGAGGTGAAGCGCTGGTGCACTACCATGCCCTGGGTGTAAATGTGAGCCGAATGTGCTTGGACCCGCTGCTCACCTACGGTGCACAGGCCATGGCAGATATAGAGGCCGCGCGCTGCACCTATGCAGTGGAGCAAGTCATTCTGGCGATCATCGTCACCACCGGCATTGCCTCTATTTTGTTGACGGCAGAGCATATTGTAGATTACAATTCCGGCCTGGCGCACGCCGTGTTTTACGCGCTCACCGCCTGGCCCCATATTGAGGCGCGTCACCTGCACGGTGAAGTGGTGGGCTTTGGCGTGCTCATTCTGCTGCTGACCGACGGCAATCTGGACGGCTTCCGCCGGATGTACGCTTTCAACAGAAGCGTGGGACTCCCCACCGCCCTCTCCCAAGTGGAGATGACCGGTGCCGATGTGGAAAAGCTGGTGCCCCTGGTAGCCAAAATGCCGGACATTGCCCACAACCCCTACACCATAACCGAGGAAATGCTGCGCAAAGCCTTTGCAGACCTCGATTATTATAATCAACACCAAGCGTTTAAGGAGAATGAATGATGAAAAAGTTTTTTGCCACCCTGCTGTGCCTGGCACTGGTTGCCGGCCTGTTCGCCGCCTGCTCCGGCAGTAAAGATAACAATGCCAAAGCAGACAGCAAGAAAGTAGGCATTGCCGTGCTGTCTGAGAACGGCGCCTTTACCGATATGCGTACCGGGATTGAGTCTAAGCTGAAAGAGAAGTACGGCGACAATGTGACCTGCGTGTACAAGAACGCTGCCGGTGACGCCGCCAGTCTGAGCACCATTGTGTCTGACTTTGACAACGGCGATTATGACGCAGTATTCACCATCGCCACCCCGGCCACTCAGGCGTTTGTGAACCAGGAGTCTGAAACCCCTTGCTTCTTCTGCGCCGTGTCCGACCCGGTAGCTGCCAAAGTCATGACCGCGCTGGACACCCCGGACAAAAACGCTACCGGTACTTCCAACGCCATTCCGGTATCTGAAATCATTGACATGGGCTACAAGCTGACCCCGAATGTAAAAAAATGGGGCTTTATTTACTCCACCAGCCAGGTGAACGCCACCTCCACCGTTAAGGCGGCCGAGAAGTACCTGGACAGCAAAAAAATCGCTTATGCGGAAAAGACCGTGGAAAACTCCGCCGATGTGAAGTCCGTCACCCAGTCCCTGATTGACGGCGGCTGTGATGTAATCTTCGTACCCAATGACTCTGTGGTACAGGACGGTGTGTCTGCCCTGACAGAGCTGTGCCAGGAGAAGAAGATTCCCACCTACTGTTCCTCTGCCACCACGGTTGCCTCCGGCTGCACCGCCACCCTGGCCATTGACGACAAGGGCATCGGCGAAAAGACCGCAGAAATGGCTATTCAGTATTTTGACGGCAAAAAGGTAGCGGAGATCCCCGCCCAGGTGTGCGGCATCGACTACTGCTCCGTAAACAAGACAGCGCTGGCTGCCGGCGGTTTGGCTACCCCCACCAAGGATACCGTTGGCTATGAGGTCAAGGTGCTGGAAGCAGCAAAATAAGCAACAAAAATCACAAACCGGCGGGCGCGCTGCAAGGTGCGCCTGCTGCAATTTTTTCATACCCAAAGGAACAAGAACTTATGCTTTATCTCACTGCCCTGCAAGAGGGCTTACTGTACGGACTGTTGGCGCTGGGCGTTTACATCAGCCTGCGGGTGCTGGACATTCCCGACCTGACCACCGAGGGCAGCTTCGGTTTTGGCTCTGCACTGGCCGCCGTTTTGGCTGCCGGGGGCCACACCTATCTGTCCCTACCCATTGCCTTTTTAGGCGGTATGGCCGCCGGACTAATCACCGGGCTGCTGCAAACCAAGCTGCAAGTACACCCGGTACTGGCCGGTATCATCACGATGAGCGGACTGTACTCCGTTAACTTGATTGTTCGGGGCGGCCCCAACCTTTCCATTGGCGCCGCCAATCTCTTTAAGCAGTTCTATAAGGCGCTGCACCTGACCGGCGATCAGCGCAAGGTGGCCGGTGCGCTGCTGGCGCTGGCTATCTGCCTGGTAGTGACCCTGCTGCTGATTGTGTTCTTTAAGACCCATGTGGGCCTGTGTATCCGCGCTACCGGCGACAATCAGGATATGGTGCGCGCTTCCTCCATCAATGTGGACGCCACTCTGATCCTGGGGCTGTGCATCAGCAACGGGCTGATCGGTCTGGCAGGCGCACTGGTGACCCATTATGTAGGTTACAGCGACACCTCCACCAGCAACGGCACCCTGATCTACGGCCTGGCCGCCGTCATTATCGGCGAGGCGCTGTTTGGCAAGCGGGGCGTCACCGTGGGGCTGATCTCCGCCGTGTGCGGCTCCGTGATCTACAAACTGATCGTCACCTTTGTGGTGGATATTGAGCTGTTTGGCACCAACAGCGCCAATTTGATGAAGCTGATGTGCGCCGTGATCGTGGCTGCCACCTTTATTATCCCGGCTGCCAAGCGCACCGCCCGGAACCGCAAAGTAAAGAAGGAGGCCCGCCGCAATGCTTGATGTAAAGAATGTTTCCAAGACCTTTGCCAAGGGCACCGTCAATGAACACATTGCCCTGGAGAAAATCAATTTGCACCTGGATCGTGGCGAATTCCTCACCATTGTTGGCTCCAACGGCGCCGGCAAATCTACCCTGTTTAACCTGATCTGCGGCACCTTTATGCAGGACAGCGGCACCGTTACCCTGGACGGGCAGGATATTTCCTTTCTGCCAGAACACAGGCGTGCCAAGTTGATCGGCCGAGTGTTCCAGGACCCGATGAAGGGCACCGCACCGAATATGACCATTGAGGAAAACCTGGCGCTGGCCTACACCCGCGCCCACTCCAGCGGGCTGGCGCTGGCTCTGTCTAAGAAAAAGAGCAACTTTTTCCGGGAGCAGGTGTCTCGCTTTAATATGGGGCTGGAGGACCGCATGAAAACCAAGATCGGTCTGCTGTCCGGTGGGCAGCGGCAAGTGGTCACCTTGCTGATGTGCACCATCTGCACCCCCAAACTGCTGCTCTTAGACGAACACACCGCCGCACTGGATCCGGTCACCGCCAAAAAGGTGATGGACATTACCAACGAGATCGTGGCAGAAAACAACATCACCACCATGATGATCACCCACAATATGTCCTCTGCACTGGCCACCGGTGACCGCACCATTATGATGGACAGCGGCCGAATTATCATTGACCTGGACAAGGAGCAAAAGGCCCATATGACTGTGTCGGACCTGCTGGCACTATATCGGGAAAAAGAGACCAAAGAGTTTGACACCGACCGCATTTTGCTGCAAAAAGAGGAGCCGACCCAATGAAGTGTATCAGCTGGAATGTAAACGGCCTTCGAGCCTGTATGGGCAAGGGCTTTGCCGACTTTTTTGCTGCGGCAAACGCGGACCTGTTTTGCCTGCAAGAAACGAAGCTGCAAGCGGGGCAAATCGACTTTGCACCCCCGGGCTACCACGCCTACTGGAACTATGCGGAGAAAAAGGGCTACTCCGGCACCGCCATCTTCTCCAAGCGGGAGCCGCTGCGGGTGCAGTACGGCATGGGCAAGGAGGAGCATGACCGGGAGGGGCGGCTGATCACCCTGGAATTTCCTGCGTTCTACTTTGCCACCGTATATGTGCCCAATTCTCAGCGAGAGTTAACCCGGCTGGACTACCGTATGCAGTGGGAGGACGACTTTCTTGCTTATCTGCAAACCCTGGATCAAAATAAACCGGTGATCTTCTGTGGCGACCTGAATGTGGCCCACCGGGAGATCGACCTGAAGAATCCAAAGACCAACCACAAAAACGCCGGTTTTACCGATGAAGAGCGAGGCAAAATGACCGCCCTGCTGGGTAGCGGATTTACCGATACTTTCCGCTACTTTTACCCGGATGCCACCGGCATATACAGCTGGTGGAGCTATATGTTCCACGCCAGAGAGAAGAACGCCGGTTGGCGTATTGACTACTTTATCACCTCTGACCGGCTGCAACCTAAATTGCGGGACGCCAAGATCCACACGGATATTTTTGGCAGCGACCACTGCCCCATTGAGCTGGACATCGACCTGTAATCCACAACAAAAAGACCACCTGCGCAAGCAAAACCTGCGTAGGTGGTCTCTTTATTTATACCTAACAATATGCTGCTATTCTGTCGGTGCAGTCGGAGCGGGGATCAAGCCCAGCTCTGCTAATTTTGCTGTAATATCTTCAAAATTATAAATATGCGCAACGGGATAACCGGCTTTTTGACACACTGCGTCCACAAAAGAATCTCTTTGCTGTCTGCTTTGCGCTTGGTGGCTTTTATCATCCAACTCTAAAAGCGCAAGTACCTGCAAATTATCCGGCTTGCACAGCACAAAATCAACATGCTTTTTACTGACCATATTGAAATACTTTATGCGGTCTTTGCCTTGCTTTTGACTGCTTACATCTACCAGATCAGCCAATCGAACCTTAGCCAAAATGTGCAGATTGTGCCGATCACAAATGGGCTTTAATTTTTTATAAAACGCCCATTCATTCTTTGTCAGCAGCAATTTTTTGGTGTACGGCAAATCTGCTTCCGTCGCACCCGGCTCGGGCGTTACCTGCTCCACGGGCTGTGCACTTTGCTTGCGTGTTCCCAGCAATACATTCAGCACCACAGACACAAGCGCGACCAACGCCAGTATGCCAATCACAACATATATCATTTTTCGATCCTCTTTTCTTTTTTTCCAAAATCTTTCCTCCTAAAAAATATTATTGATTAAAACTCAGGAAAAGATACCTCTAATCCAGTTTTCTATAACTGTAAGTTTCGGTTCTATGAACTGCGCTGCGGCAGATTCAGGGAACTGGAACCTTATAATCATCATCGCAATCATAAATGCAAGTATTACAGCCAGTATAACTATTACAACGGTTGCCGCTCTGCCGCCTGCAGAAACCGGCTCATCTTCTTCATATTCATCCGTTTCCTCAGGCTCGCTGCTCCAGAAGTTGTCATCCTTGAAATCTCCCAGATGGAACTCTCCTGTCTGCTCTTTGACTCTGTGGCCGCGTTTTTTCTTTGGTGCATCTTCGGCTGCCGCAGTTTCCTGCTGCTCCTGAGGGTCCTCCGACTGCTCCTCTTCGGAAATCTCCTGTACCTTTGGCAGCTCCTGCTCTGCTGTTTCTTTTACTTCCCCCGCTGCAGGCTCCTCTGAAACATCTTCTGCATCCGGAAGCTCTTCCACTATTTCCTCTACGTTTTTGTAGTCTTCTTCTATTTTTTTGTCGAGAGCATCTATTCCAAACTGCTCCTCTGCTTTTTTGAGAAACTCAGCAAACTGATCTCTGCTTATCTGCTGTGTTGCAACTCTTGCCTTTTCGGGTGCCTGCGACTGCGCCGCATCCTCTTCAAGCTGCTGCTCCAGATTATCGCTGTTAAACAGAATCTCTCTTGCTCTTGCCATTTCTTCTATCTGATTTACAGGCTGCTCTGTCTCAGGTGCAGATTCCACTGTCTGCTCCTGCTTATTTTCGGGCGCCTGCTCCTCAGGCTGTTTCTCCGCCTCTGCTTCCGGTGCAGGTGCAGGAGGCCACTGTCCCGAAATATCATCTTCGTCTACTTTGAGGGGGATTTCTGTTTTTGGGGCTACCGGTATGTACTCTGTCTGCCCGGCTTCTCTGCGCTTCCTGCGTCTTCTTGCAAGTCCTGTTTCCTCTGCCTGAGGCTGCTCCTGCTCCTCAGGGTCCTCGTCAAGTACGATTTCTTTATTTACGTTGTCAAGGTTATACGCCTCAAGACGAAGCTCTCTTTCTTCCTTGGCCTTTCTGACTCTTTCGTGCTCCTTGTTTAAAAGCTCCTGAAACTCCGCATTCTTTTTGCTGAAGGTATAGAAGTCATCCTCTCTGCTGCCGAATTTATCTGCGGGTTTGCGCTCCTCAGGCTGCGATGCTCCCGAAGGGTCAAAGACAAAATCACTTATAGGCTCGTAGTTTTTGCCCGGCAGACGTGAAGCCTCTGAAATTCTGTCGTTTACTGTTCTTTCTTTTTTGACTCCGAGAAGATCTCCCCAGTCAAAGTTTGCAGCGTCTTCTGTTTTTCTCTGCTGCCTGTTGAAATCACCCAGATCCCATTTAAAGTCAAAGTTCTCTTTAGTCTCAGGTACAGTATTCGGGTCAAAGACTATTTCTCTGTTCTCCGATTCCTGTGTCTTTTTTTCAACTTTTGTCCCGCATACAGGGCAGAAATTATCATTTTCAAGAAGCTCCTTGCCGCAATTTCTACAATACATTATTTCCCTCCGTCTTGCTGTCTATATCGTAACTCTAAGGTCTGTCTAAAATTCTGAATATTACTTTAGATTATACTACAAAACAGTGTCTATGGCAATTCCATAGACACTTAAAATTCCGCACTAAGCCTATTTTTTTACAGGCGTCTGCCGCCTTTGGCTATAACTCTGCATATCGGATACAGCGCCGCAAACATCAGAGCGGCCA
>OIYV01000846.1_pt1 | contig 15836 bp, 20 predicted proteins | sample 1588251 | NCBI WGS metagenome assembly OIYV01 (sample SAMN03283282) | human gut metagenome | biome: human-associated habitat; material: feces | host: Homo sapiens | place: Peru | collected 2012
CTGGTTGATAAGGTTGAGATGGTTCAGGCTAAAGGAAATGTTTTAATAGATGATAATATTTATAATTTAGAGAAGTGGGAAGAAGATGGGGGAATTGGAATATTTTTTAGTAAGGATTGTAGTAAGATTGATGGATTTGGGAGAGTTAATAAGAAATTTAAGCAAATAGATAGTTTAAATTATTTATTAGATACGCATTTGAAAGTAAAGAAAAAAGTTATTTTAGAATAAAATATAGGATATAAAAAAATATATGTATGTAAAGTTACTATCTTGGTATAGTAATTTTTTTAATTATTTGTTATAATGTTATAAGAGAGTAGAGGTGTTAATAATGAAAAAATTGTCATATTTTGTTACTTTTATAATAGTAGCTTTTATTTTTTCTATTAATGCATTTGCGAAAGAGATAGTAATAATTACTGGTGAACAAGTAAGATTTAGACGTAGTGCTACGACTAGTAGTGATATATTAGCAGAGTTTTATCCAGGTGATGAACTTGATTTAGTTAGTAAAAATGGGGGAACGGGAAATGGATGTAGTCTTTGGTATAAGGCAACATATAATGGAAAGACGGGATATGTTTGTAGTGAATATGTAAAAATAAAAGAAATTATAGAAATAAATCCAGATGATTATAAAGATTATCAGGAATATTTAACAAAAGCTGGTTTTCCTAAAGAATATATTTCTAGTTTAGTTAAATTACATCAAAAACATCCTAATTGGGATTTTAAAATATTAAATACAGAACTTGATTTTAATAAGATGATTAATTTAGAATATGATGGTTATTTTAAGGGTTGGAGTTTATTAGAAGATTATAATAATAGTTATGATGGGTATAAGTCTACGGATAGTTGGTCTTATAATTACTTGACGGATGTTTTTTCTAATAAATTTGATGGTGGTGGCTACTATTGGTTTGCAGCAAATAAAAAGACAATTGCTTATTATTTGGATCCAAGAAACTTTTTAAATGAAAGTAATATTTTTATGTTTGAGACATTATCTTATAATCCTTTATATCATACTTTAGATGGAGTTCAGGTTATGCTTAAGGGAACATTTATGGAGACGGGATATGCAGATGTAGAAAATAAAAAGACGTATGCAGATGCTTTTATGGATGCAGCAATTAAGTATAAAGTTAGTCCTTATGTTTTAGTATCAAGAGTTATTCAGGAAGTAGGATCAAATGGTAGTACAATTGTTAGTGGAACATTTAAGGGATATGAGGGATATTATAATTTTTATAATATAAAGGCTAGTGCTGACGGTGGGGATAAAGAAGAGACTATTAGAAATGGACTTGCTTATGCGAAGAGTCAGGGTTGGGATAATCAATATAAGGCTATCGTAGGAGGAGGAAGTTTTCTTAGTAATGATTATATTTTAGCAGGACAAGATACATTATATTTACAGAAATGGGATGTATTTGGTCCTAATTATGTACATCATCAATATATGCAAAATATTCAGGCTCCAGTTACAGAGTCTTTAAAGACATACCGAGGTTATGTTAAGAATAATTTATTAGAGAATAAGTTTGTCTTTTCAATACCGGTATTTAAAAATATGCCTAGTGAGACAAGTTTACCGGATAAGGGAAATCCAAATAATTATTTGTCTAATTTAGCAGTTAATGGAAATTATTTATTTAAAGAGGCAACAACAAAGACAAGTTTTGATATAAACTTAGATAGTAGTACAAGTAGTATTTTAATATCTGCTTCAAAAGTATCAGCTAAGTCAACAATTAGTGGAACGGGAACAGTTAGCTTGAGTGGACTTAAACAAACTGTAGTAGTTACGGTTGTAGCTCAAAATGGAGATAAGAGAGAATATAAAATTAATATTTCTAGAGATAGTGGAGTAAGTCTTGATATTAGTGAAATTCTTAGAGTTCTTAATATAAAGAATGATGGAAGTATAATAACAGGATTTAAGGTTGGAACTGATAGTAGTACAATTATTAAAATGATATCAGAAAAAGAGTTAAAAGCAAAGGTTAGTTATTTTGATAAAGATGGAAAAGAGAAAAATAGTGGAATAATAGCAACAGGAGATAAGATTAATATTAAAACTGATCGTGAAGAAAAAAATTATACATTAGTTATTTATGGGGATATTAATGGTGATGGAAAGATTGATAAACTTGATTATTTACAAATATTGCGACACTATTATAAATATACAGCACTAGATGATATATTTAAAGTTAGTGCAGATATTAATAAAGATGGAGTAGTTGATAAGTTAGATTATTTAGCAGTATTAAGAGATTATTATGGATATGCTAAAATTGATCAGTAGGAGGATTTAATGAAGAAGAAATTATTTAATTTAGGTTATGTATTATTGTTATTTATGTTGGATCTTAATGTATGCTATGCCGCTAGTATAAATATGAGTGCAAATTCATTATCTGTTACTAAAGGGAATAGTGTAACTGTTAGAGCAGTAATTAATGAAGGTAGTCCAATTGTTAGTATTGAAGGAAATTTAAAATGTAGTGGAGCCGGTGTTAATAAGAGTATTAGTTTAAATTTTGATGATAGTTCTAATAGTGTTAAGAGTAAAAGTTATAGTTTATCATTTACTCCAAGTAGTAGGGGAAAAGTTACTTGTTATACTTCCTCAGTTAGACTTACTAATATGTCTTCAGGTAGTTGGGTTAATATCAATGATAAACAGATAGTTATCACAGTTAATGAACCACCAAAAGTAGTACCAAAAGTTTATAGTAGTAATAATTATTTATCAGGCTTATCAGTTAATTCTTTAAAATTAGATAAAGATTTTGATAAGGAAGTAACTGAATATACGGTTACAGTACCAGCAGAGACAACGGAGATAGTAGTTAATGCCCAATTAGCAGATTCTACAGCTAAGGTAGAAGGAGTAGGAACACTTAAAGTTAGTGAAGGAATTAATACTTTTTCAATAGTAGTTACTGCAGAGAATGGTAGTAAAAGAACATATAAATTAATTGCTAATGTACTAGAATTAGAACCAATAAAGGTAACTGTAGATAAGAAAGAATACACAGTAATTAGAAAGAAAAAAGATTTACCTAAGATTAGTCAATATAATGTAGAGAAAGTTATTAGTATTGGAGAAGACAAGGTAGATGGATATCATAATGATATTTTAGATTATAATTTAGTGGGATTGAAAGATAGTGATGGAAATATTTCTTATTATATTTATAAAGATGGGAAGTATACTTTATATAAAGAACTAACTTTTAATGGAATGACTTTACAGTTAGTTTTAAAAGATGCTCCTTTAGGGTATAAGAAAACAACTTTTCTTTATGATGGTAATAAAGTAGATAGTTATCAAGAAGTAAAGGTAGATATTCTTAAAAATACTTATGCAGTATCTGATAATGACATTACAGGCAATCAATATTATTTATTTTATGCAAAAAATGTAGAAACAGGGAAAGAAAATTTATATCAATATGATGCCTTGGAAAAGACTGTTCAAAGATATAATACTCAAGTATTAGATATGTATAAGGGGGCAAGAGATACATACTATATGTATTTATTGGGAGCAATTCTTTTATTAGGAGTAGTTATTGTAATATTTAGTATAATATTAATTTTAAATGGTAAGAAAAATAAGAGGAAAAATAAAATTAAAGAAGTAGAAGATACTTCTTTAGAAGAAGATACTTTAGAAGATAGTGATTTGGCTATCAAAGAAGAAGTAGAAGATGAATTTGAAGAAGAAATAAAAGATAAGAAAAAGAAAAAGAGAAATAAATAATAGAAAAAATTAGGGTAGTTTTGAAACTTGGTATTAAAATATTATAGAAAAAAAACAAACAAATGTGGGAATTTGTTTGTTTTTTCTTAATATTATGTTGATATGGAGGTATTCATATGGTATATTTATATTGTTAGTGGTATGGAGGGATAAATGGAATGGTATATTAAGGAAATTAAGAGATGTTTTTTGGAACTTAGGGATAGGGAAACTTTTTATAAGCAGATACCTAATTTACTTACTTTATCTAGAATTGTTATGGTAATACCGATAGATATTTTATTATTGAAGGGTAATTTATTATGGGGGTTAATTCTCTCGTCGGGAGTATTTATTACTGATTTATTGGATGGTAAATTAGCAAGAAAATTTAATTGTACAAGTGAATTTGGGGGATTATTGGATGCTGTTAGTGATAAGTTAATGGTAATGGGATTAATTATTCCTTTACTTGGAAATAATTTGATATTGGTGGTTAATCTTTTATATGAATTATTAATTTCTTTGGTTAATGTTAAGAGTAAGTTAAAGGGGTTTAATACAGGTAGTAATATGGCTGGAAAGGTTAAGACTTGGAGTTTATTTATTACTTTGGGTATGGGAATACTTAAGTTGATTTTTCCAAAGATAATAGATTTGACGGTTATTTTTGGAAGTATTACGGTAGGATTACAAAATATAGCATTAGTTAAATATATTGATAGTTATATAAAGAATAAGAAGAATAGTGATGTTGATAGGATAAAAAATAATGATATTTTGGTTATTAATGAGGATAAGATGGAGAAAGGTGATAAGGTAGTTAGAGAAAGTAATCGGGAATTTAAGGTTGCTTTAAGAGAGGATTATCCGGAAATAATGGTTTTAAATAGAGGAAAGAGGAGAATAAGAAAAATAGATAACATTTAAGTTATCTATATTCTGCTTTGACTAGTTTAGCGTGAATGACAGCTCTTTTGGTTCCATCATCGGTACAAGTAGAAAGGGTTAGTATTTTATCACTAGTAGTTAGATCTTCATTAAAGTTGTGAATACTGCGATCTTTTATAGTATCTAGGAATGTTAGATGTTCGTTATCATCTTTGAAATATGTTTTTAAATAAAAGACTTCTGGTTTAATGGTGTAGATAGAAAATATTTTCCAGATGGTATTAGAATATGGAGTGGATATCTTTATAAATTGGTTTTCTTCTTGTTTGTACCAAGATTCTTTTTGACACCATATTAGGGAACCAAACATTGTTCTGTTGGTAAAATTATGGCCATAAATAATTGTATTGGTACCGAAGTATTTGAAGTCATCACGATAATCGCCATAGATCCATCCGACATAGTTACTTCGTTTATTGAAATCGTGTTTTAGGTAATATTCATTGTCATTGTGTTGAACAACGGAATAGTTAACGTTAGTGTTATTTACTTTAATCCAAGCAACGGTTTCATTATTTTTTTTACGTAGTTCAGTAAAATCTACGGATAGGTAACTAATATTTTGATATTTTTCTTCATCATTATTAATAAATTTTGTTTTGTCAATAACTTCTTTTTTATCATTGGCTAATATTTTGGTACTTGCTAGGATGTCATTAGTGAGATATTTAATTTTTAGTTGTTGAACATACCAACGGGTAGAAATAAAGATACAGATGAAGTATACGGAGAGGCTTAAACCAATCATTATTATTGGAATAAGTGGTTTACCTTTGTATTTTAGAGCTTCTCCTTTTTTGGGATAAATGATACATATAATACCATTAATAAAGTAGTGAGGTATGAGAGTTATAACTGTATATAGGCCTAAGAAGAACCATTTAAATATCTTTAACATATTTACCTCCTTATACTATAAATAATTATATCATAAAAGTATTAAAATGAATTATAAATAGATAAAAATATTTTTATTATGATGGTAATGTAAATTGAAAATAAGGAAATAAATAGGGGTTTTTAGTTATTTTGTTTGAAAAATATGAAAATTGATGTATAATATGGTTAGTTTTAGGAGTGAGAGGTATAGTTATGAATGTTGAGAATATAAAAATAGGAGATAGACTGCAAATACAGTGTTATAAGCACGATGGGTCGTTACATCGTAGATGGGATGAGGCAGTGGTATTAGATATTTTTCCTGATTATATAGTTTTTGGGAATAATAAGACTACGGTAATGGATGCGGATGGTAAGATTTGGAAGACGAGGGAACCAGCGGTAATGTTTTTCTTTAAGGATAGATGGTTTAATATAATAGGGCAGTTAAAGGATTATGGGATATACTTTTATTGTAATATTGCTACGCCGGTACTTATTGATAATAAGATTATTAAGTATATTGATTATGATTTAGATTTAAGGGTTTTTCCAAATGGTAGTTTTAAGATACTTGATAGAATGGAGTATAAATATCATAGGAAGCAGATGCATTATTCGAATAGGTTAGATTTTATTTTAAAGTATGAACTTGGTAATTTGATTGATATGGTTAGAGTTAGAGAGATGCCTTTTGATAAGGATACGATTAATAAGTATTATTTAAAATATGTTGAGATTATTAGGGAGAGTAAGTAATTACTTTTCTTTTATTAAAATGTTCAAAAAGTATTGTCAGAGATAAAGATGTTTTGATATAATTAGAGTGATGTAAAAAGAAAGGATGAAAATATGGAAGAATACAAATTAACTATGCATAATGAGGAGGAAACAATATGTTTCGCACAGAATTTGGAGTCTGAGAAGTTTCCAGATATGGTTATTTGTTTATATGGAGATCTTGGTAGTGGAAAGACAGTTTTTGCAAAGGCTTTTGCTCAGGCAATGGGGATAGATGGTGTTACGTCTTCGACGTTTAATATAATTAAGGAGTATAATGGGGAGTTACCGTTATATCATATGGATGTATATAGAGTAGATGATAATGTTTCCAATTTAGGAATAGAGGAATATTTTACTAAAGGGGGAGTTACTATTATTGAATGGGCTGATTTGATAGAGGATTATTTACCTGAAGAGAGATTGGATATTAAATTTAAGGTGATTGATGAGGAGACGAGAGTTTTATTAATTAGAGCTTATGGAGATAAGTATATTAGGGCTTGTGAGGATATTTTATGAGATGTTTATTTATAGATACTTCTTTAACAAGTGTATCTATTGCAGTAGTAGAAGATGGAGTTATTAAGTCAATTATTCAGGAAGATATTCCTAATATGCATTCGGTTTATGCGACTAGTTTTGTGAAGAAGGTAATTGATTTAGCTGGAATTGATGCGAATATGATTGATAAGATTATGGTTGTTAATGGACCGGGTTCTTTTACGGGGCTTAGGATAGGGGTTACTATTGCTAAGACTTATGGTTATTTGATTAAGAAGGAAATTACTCCGGTATCTAGTTTAAGGGCGTTAGCTATTAGTAGTAATCATAAGGGAGTGGTAATGAGTTTAATTCCTGCAAATAAGAGTGATTATTATGTGGCAATATATGAGGGGGATAAGACTTTATTTGAACCTATGTGTGTTAAGGGAGAAGAGGTTTATAAGTTATGTCAGAAGTATCTTCCTTATGTAGTAGGAGTAGATGCTTCAGTAATTGGAAATTATAAGATTAATAAGGTTAAGTTAGATGTAGAAAAGGTTGTGGAGTATTATCTTTATCAAGATAGTGTTAATTGTCATAAGTTGTTACCAAATTATTTAAAACAACCACAGGCTGTTTTGGATAAGATGAAGAATTAAGAGAGATGGTTATATGATAAGAGAATGTGATATGATAGCGATTAATCCTTTTGCTAGAAGAATAGAGTATGTAGTAGATGATGTTGTTTGGGGCTATTTGGAGTTTTCTCTTATATATGATCGAATTGAAATAGATAATTTAATGGTAATGAGTGAATATCGTGGTAATGGAATTGGAACAAAGTTAATGGCTTATTTGGTAGCTTTAGCGATTGATTTACGGGTTGTAAATATTACTTTAGAAGTTAGAATGAGTAATGAGATAGCAATTAATTTGTATAAGAAGTTTGGTTTTAGGGAAGTGGCAATAAGAAGATACTATTATGGTGATGAAGATGGTATTTTGATGGAGAAGCAGGTGATGTAAGTGGAGAGAGATATTTATTGTTTAGCAATTGAGAGTAGTTGTGATGAGACTAGTATGAGTATTGTTAAGAATGGAGTAGAGGAGATAGCAACGGTTACAAATACCCAAATTGATATTCATAAGGAGTTTGGTGGTGTGGTACCGGAAGTTGCTAGTAGAAGTCATATTGAAAATATTACGATAGTATTAGATGAGTTACTTACTAGGAGTAAGATGAAAATGGATGATATTTCTATTATTGGGGTGACTTATGGTCCAGGATTAATAGGTTCTCTTTTGATAGGACTTCAATGTGCAAAGACAATTTCTTTGGTTACTGGGAAACCACTTATACCTGTTCATCATATTGCAGGACATATTTATGCGAATAATTTAGAGAAGAGATTAGAGTTTCCAATGATTGCTTTGGTTGTTTCTGGAGGACACACGGATTTGGTTTATATGAGTCAAGATTATTCTTTTTTTAGAATAGGTTCTACTTTAGATGATGCGGTTGGTGAAGCTTATGATAAGGTTGCTAAGATATGTGGGTTGGATTATCCTGGAGGGCCTAAGGTTGATAAGCTAGCAAAGTTGGGAAATGATACGTATGATTTACCAATGCCACTTGATGATGATAGTTATAATTTTAGTTTTAGTGGAATTAAGTCAGCGGTAGTTAATCTTGTTCATAATGAAGAGCAACGTGGTAATGAAATAAGGGTAAATGATATGTGTAGGAGTTTTCAGGAAAGAGTAATTTCGGTAATAGTAAAAAAGACAATGAGAGCAGTTTCTTTTTATAAGGTAAAGAATGTAGTATTAGCTGGTGGAGTGGCGGCAAATAGTTATTTAAGAGAGAGAATGACTGATGTATGCAATGAGATGGGGATTAATTTTAGTTATCCTAGAATGAGTTATTGTACTGATAATGCCGCGATGATAGGAGCAGCTGCATATTATGCATATAAAAAGGGAATTATTGGTAATTTAGAACAGAATGCGATGGCTGTAGATAATTTATATAATATTAAATAAGCATACTAGAAGGTATGCTTATTTAATATAATTTAATATGGATAAGGATAATAAGTTAAGAGAATTAGGAAGAGAAGATTATATATGGATTATATTTATTTGTTTATCAATACTTAATATTGTTGCAGATAGTTATCAGAGAAATTATATAATATATAATAGTAAATTTGATGGGGAGGTAGCTAATAAAATATATATACTTATTTTAGTTATTACTATTTTAATATATTTATATTTTTTTAGGAGAAATTATAGGGCTTATATAAATAGTGATTTTATGAATAGTGATATTTATGAAATAAAGTTATTTGGAAGTATTTTATTTATTGTTGGGGGATTATGTTTACTTTATTTTCAGGTTAATAGTGAGGGTAATTTTGTTGGGGGTCCAATAATTTAGGAAATGATAGGGCAAGTTTGATATCTTGCTTTTATTATGGTATAAGATGTTTAATGTGTTAAATTACTTAAAAGAATTGTAAAAATAGAAAATATTTGTTATACTGATGATGGTAAGAATGGTGATGAGAATGATAAAAAATGAAAAAGGATTTACTTTAGTAGAACTTTTGGCAACAGTTTTAATATTAGCTTTATTGGTGGGTATTGGAACTTATTCGATTACAAGAGTGATCAATAATTCGAAGAAGAAGAATATGGATTTATTGATTGGAAATATTCAGGATGGAGCTGAGATTTATTATAATGAGTGTAAGTATGGGGGTAGTGAATTAGAGATATGTAATAAAGAATCAATTACTTTAGGTGATCTTGTGGATAATGATTTTATTACGGGAAATGGTAAGGATGCAGATACGGGTAATGAGATTTTGGTTAATCCGAATACGAATAAGTTAATAGGGGATTGTGTGATAGGAGTTAGTTATAATGATGGAAGAGTAGTTATTACTAATTTGTCTTATGATAGAGAGGAATGTCCAAGGTATGATAGGTAATGATTGGGATTATGTATTAAGGGAAGAGTATGAGAAGGATTATTTTTTGAAGATAAAGGAGAGGGTTAGAAGGGAATATGATAGTAAGATGATTTTTCCTCCGGCTAATAGAGTATTTTATGCTTTTAGAATGACACCTTATAAGGATACGAGAGTTATTATTTTGGGACAAGATCCTTATCACGGAGTGGGAGAAGCTAATGGATTATGCTTTTCAGTTAATGAGGGAGTAAAGATGCCACCTTCTCTTAGTAATATATATAAAGAATTATATAATGATTTAGGAATTGTTAGGACAAAGACAGATTTATCAGATTGGGCAAAGAGTGGAGTTTTACTTTTAAATAGTGTTTTAACGGTAGAAAAGGATAAACCTGCTAGTCATAAAATGATTGGATGGGAAGAGTTTACAGATACGGTTATTAAGAAACTTAATGAAAAGGATGAACCAGTAGTATTTATTTTATGGGGAAATTTTGCAAAGAGTAAGATTAAATATATTACTAATCCGAAACATTTAATTATTTCTTCAAGTCATCCGAGTCCTTTTTCAGTTAATTATGGATTTTTTGGAAGTAAACCTTTTTCTAGGACAAATAAATTTCTTAGAGAGAATAATTTAAAAGAAATAGAGTGGTAAGATGATAGGGGTTTATATACATATTCCTTTTTGTAAGAGTATTTGTAGTTATTGTGATTTTTGCAAAATAATTTATAATAAAAAGTATGTAGAAAAGTATTTGGATGAGTTAGAAAGAGAAATAAAAAAGAGATATACTGGAGAGGTAGTTAAGACAATATATATTGGGGGAGGAACTCCTAGTGCATTAGATGTTTGGGAATTAAAGAGATTATTTTCAATACTTAAGATATTTAAATTAGGTAGAGATTATGAGTATACGATTGAGGCAAATATTGAGAATATAGAAATAGAGAAGGTAGAATTATTTAAGGATAATGGAGTTAATAGAATTAGTTTAGGAGTAGAATCTTTTTCAGAAGATATTCAAAAGATACTGGGAAGAAAACATAATGAAGAGATGATTTTTAATAATATAGATCTTGTTAAGAAGTATTTTAAGAATATTAATATTGATTTAATATATGGAGTAATAGATGATACTTCGAAGTTTAAAATGGATATAGAGAAGTTTTTAAAGTTGGATATTCCGCATCTATCGTGTTATTCTTTAATATTGGAAGAGAATACGAAGTTATATATAGATAAATATAAATATATAGATGAAGATATTGATTATGAGATGTTTAATTATGCGAATAAGATTTTAAATAGTCATAAGTATTCTCATTATGAGATAAGTAATTATGCTAAAGAGGGATATGAGAGTATTCATAATAAGAATTATTGGTTAAATGGGGAATACTATGGTTTTGGATTGGGAGCAGTTAGCTATATTGATAATCACCGAATTAGTAATACTAAAAATATGACAAAGTATTTAGATGGTAATTATATAGAGAGTGATATTTTTGAGGATATAGATGTAAGGAAAGAAAATGATTTGATATTGGGACTTAGATTAATAGAAGGAATTAGTGTAGATGTATTTAATCAGAAGTATAATGATAATTTATTAGAGAAAGATATTATTAAAGAGTTAATTATGGATGGTTATTTAGAAGTATTTTCTGGGAATATTAGATGTAATTATAAGTATATATATTTGCTTAATAATATTTTAGAGAGAATTATGGGGTGTGATTTATGATAGATTTTTTTAAGAGTAGTAAGTTTTATTTACCAGTTATTTATATTGTACTTGGGGTATTGATATATGCGATTGTAGGAAGACTGATTTCTAGACTTACAAAGAGTAGATATGTTGATAAGAAAAAGATTACGATAATGTCTTTAATTAAGAATATTTTTAAGTATTTGATATCTATATTGGTAGTATTAATGATTCTTCAGGGATATGGAGTTAATACGACAGGAATTATTGCTTCGATAGGGGTATTTGGAGTGGTTATAGGCCTTGCTTTTCAAGATTTGGTAGCAGATTTTTTAGCGGGGGTAGCTATTATATATGATAATAGATATATGATTGGAGATGTTATTTCAATTGATGGATTCAAAGGAACGGTTATTAGTTTTGGTTTAATGAGTACAAAGATAAAGGCTTTTAGTGGAGAAGTTAAAATAATTAATAATTCGGCTTTTAAGGAAGTAATTAATTATAGTTTAAATAATAGTATGTTACTTGTTAGTGTTGATGTTGATTATAAAACAGACATTGATAAGTTAGAGAGAGTACTTAAAGGATTAGCAGGAGAGGTTAAGAGAATGGCAAATGTTAATGGAGAATATAAGTTACTTGGTATAAATGAATTGGCAAGTTCTAGTATTAAGTATTTAGTTAGTATTGAGTGCGTAGCTGAGGGTTATTATCAGGTAAAAAGAGATTATTTAAAATTAGTTAAAAGGGCTTTTGATAAAGAGGGTATAGTAATACCTTATAATAAGATTGATGTTAGTATGGGGGGAACACGTGAATAAGATTAAATATTTTTTAAAAGAGATTGAGTATATTAAAGATGAATCAAAGAGAGAGGATATAAAGGTATTGATAAATAAATTACCTGATTATTTCTTTTTAATACCTGCATCTAGTACAGGGAAGTATCATCCTAAATTTGCTGGTACTAAGAATGGGTTAGTTAAACATACGAAGGTGGCAGTTAGAATTGCCTATGATTTGTTTGAGACGGTAAATAATTTTACGGATGAGGATAAGGATTTAATTATTATGGCTTTAATTATGCATGATGGATTAAAAAAGGGAATGATAGAAGAGAAGTATACGAGGTTTGATCATCCGTTATTGGTATCAAAATTAATAATGGAGAATGCATCTATGCTTCATATGAGTATTGATGAGGTTAGAAGAATGTGTATGATGATAGAGAGTCATATGGGAAAATGGAATACGAGTAAGTATAGTAAGGTAGAGTTACCGGTACCAAGAGATGAGTATCAGAGATTTGTTCATAGGTGCGATTATCTTGCAAGTAGAAATTATTTAGATGTTAAATTTTTAAAGTTAGATATTATATGATAAAGGAATGGTTAGAGATGAAGTTTAATAGAAAAGGTTTTACGTTAATAGAATTGTTAGCAGTAGTGGTAATTTTATTAACGATATCAGTAATTGCGGTGTCTTCGATTACGGCGGCAATTGAGAGAAATAAGAAGAAGCAAGATGATATGAAGAAGACAGTAATTGTGGGATATGCGAAGGTATATTATAGTGATCACAGGAATAGTTATAGAGATGTAACGTCTGGATGTATTTTATTGGGCCAATTAGATTTAACAGAGAATGAGAGTACAGATAGTAATGGGGATAAGTTTATTGGAGGAGTAAGATTTAAAAATAGTGGATTGACTTTTGAGTATGATGATTCTTGTCAATAGTAGGAGGATGATATGATGAATAATAAGGGATTTATGATGGCTGAAGTGGTTGTTGTATCGGCGATAGTAATGATAACTTTAGCTGGCTTATATATGAGTTATGTTAAGATATATGCAATTTATAATGAGAGGATAAACTACTATGATGTTAATACTTTGTATCAACTTTCTTTTTATAGGGATGTGCTTACGGAGACTAAGGAGATGGATAAGAGTTTATTAGATTATCAGACAGATAAAAATGATATTGTATATATAAATGATATTATTGATAGTAAGATGACTGATAGTGAAAAAAAGATTGATTTAGTATATTTATTACCGGTTAATAAGTTAAGAGGGATGACAGAGGTTAATAATCTTAATCCGACTTTTGTTAACTATGTTAAATATTTATTGGATACGATGGATATTCAAACTGAGTATATGATGCTCTTGGAAAGATGTAGTAGTAATCAGGAAGTTAGAGATAATAATAATTGTAAGTATGCTTATTTGGAGGTGTTTGAAAATGAAACGCCTTAATAATAGGGGTTATGTGTTAATAGAAATAATTTTGGCTTCAGCTATTGCTTTTGGGATTGCTTATTTTATATTGGATTTAACTATTAAGTTAAAGAATAAGAATGATGATCTTGTGGTAAGAACTTTGACACAGACTGATAGAGGAATTATTACTAATAGATTTATGAGTTATATGGTAGATGATAATTTTTCGTGTGATAATGTTAAGATAGTTGATAATACGATTAAATATAATGATGAGGTTATAGATATTGTTAATAAGTATGCAAAAGTAGAAAATTATAATTGTAGTATTACTTCAAATAGAGTGAATTTAAAGTTCTTTATTAAGGTTAGGCAGTTAGAGGAAGAGAATTTTAATGTAGATATTAATTATTACCGAGATGAGGGTTAATTTTATATAAAAAAAGAAGCATGGCTTCTTTTTAGTTGGTCCAACGGAGAGATTCGTTGGAGATATTAAAGATCATTCCTAAGAGGAGCATATATGATAAGAGTGATGATCCACCATATGAGATAAATGGGAGGGTTATACCCATAATGGGTAATAATCCAATAGTCATTGAGATATTATAGACTTGTTGAAATAAGAGGACACCAATTATTCCAGCAATGGCATATTTATCAGTAATGTTGCTAGTTTTATTGGAATAATTTATTAGAGTTAGATCAAAATAGATCATAATTATTATTAGGGATATGGAACCAATTAGTCCAGTATTTGAGGCAAATACGGAAAAGATAAAATCAGTTTGCATTTCTGGAAAATAAATAGGGGTTTTATTAATACCGTGACCTTTAATTCCGGATGAACCAATAGCAATTAGAGAGTTTTTTAATTGAAGGGTATCTGTATTAGTCCAATTAGTAATTCTGTCCATTCGGTAGAAAAAAGATGTTCCAAATATTTCAATAAATAAGTCTTGTTTAAAGTAGTAGATACTTAGAAATACTGCTAGAAAAGAACCAAGAATACCAATAGTAAGAAAGAACCATCTTTTTCTTAATCCTCCGATAAATAACATAATGAAGGTTATTATTAGATACATAATAACGGCTCCGGTATCAGGTTCTATGAAGGTTAGTGCTGAGGGAATAAAAACAATAAAAAGAATTTTTATGATGAATTTTAGTTCATCTAATGGTTCAGGGTTTTTGAATGTTTCGTTAAAGTTTGTTATCATTCTTGAAAGGGTTATTATTAGAAATATTTTCATAAATTCACTTGGTTGGATGGTTCCTAGAAAGGGAATTTTAAACCAACATTTGGCATTATTTGCTTCTACTCCAAAAAAAAGAACGAGAATTAGGGAGATAACACCTATTATATAGAAGATATAGGCATTGTTATATAGGAATTTGTTTCCCAAAGCCATTGTAGAATATGCTAGTATGATACCAATTAAATACCAAATTATTTGTTTAAGATATAGATTATGATAATCTACTGGTAATAGTCTTCTTGTTGAATATATTGAGAAGATACTGATGATAAAAAATAGGAGTAAAGGCAATAAGATGCTTAATTCAACTTTATATTTAGAAATGTTTTTCAAGTTATCACATCCTTAGTTATATTTTAACACATATATATAATAAATTATACTAAAAAGATGAAAAAGGCATATAATTTTCTAGGAGGATGTTGAGATGGAAAGACCTAAGATGTATCAAAATAAGGAGAATAAAGTTTTTCATAATAATAGGGAAGTATTTATGAGTACCGATAAGCATTATGTGGATAAAGTGTTGGATACTAATGATGTTAGAAAGAAGATTATGGATATTATTGATAGTAATAATTTTATATATAGTAAGGCGGTAAATATTGTAATTGGTGGACAGATAATAGTAAGAAAGATAATTGGAATAAGGAATAATAATTTAATTACAATAGATAATGAATATATACCAATAGATAATATTAGTGATGTATACAAATAAAATAGAGTTATACTCTTTTTATTTGTTTTAAGAATACAAACAAATGTATGAATATATATTGACAGTTAAAGGGAGT
>OIYV01000850.1_pt1 | contig 15802 bp, 14 predicted proteins | sample 1588251 | NCBI WGS metagenome assembly OIYV01 (sample SAMN03283282) | human gut metagenome | biome: human-associated habitat; material: feces | host: Homo sapiens | place: Peru | collected 2012
GAATAGGAGATTCTGATAAAACAGGAACAACTGTTAGATTTTTAGCAGATGATACTATTTTTGAAACATTAGAATATGAATATGAAATATTAGAAAACAGATTAAGAGAAATGGCTTTTTTGACAAAAGGATTAAGAATAACATTAACAGATGAAAGGGAAGAAACACCTAAAAAAGCAGATTTTTGCTATGAAGGTGGATTGATTTCATTTGTAGAGTTTTTAAATAAAAATAGAGAAAAATTAAATCCGAAACCAATATATATAGAAAAAAATGGAGATTTTCCAATAGAAATAGCAATTCAATATACAACAAGTTACTCAGAGAATATATATAGTTTTGTCAATAACATAAATACAATAGAAGGTGGAACACATTTAGAAGGATTTAAAAGATCTTTAACAAAAGTATTTAATGATTATGCAAGAAGTCATAATATTTTAAAAGACAAAGATGGAAATCTTCAAGGAGAAGACATAAGAGAGGGAATTACAGCAGTAATTTCTGTAAAAGTAAAAGAACCACAATTTGAAGGACAAACAAAAACAAAATTAGGAAACAGTAATGTTACAGGAATTGTTCAAGCAATGGTAAATGAATCTTTATCTACATTTTTAGAAGAGAATCCATCTGTTGCAAAAGCAGTATTAGAAAAATGTATAAGTGCATCAAGAGCTAGAGAAGCAGCAAGAAAAGCTAGAGAATTAGTAAGAAAGAAAACAGCTTTAGAAGGATCAACATTACCAGGAAAATTAGCAGATTGTTCAAGTAAAAATGCAGAAGAATGTGAAATATATATAGTCGAGGGAGATTCAGCAGGTGGTAGTGCAAAGCAAGGAAGAGATAGAAAATTCCAAGCTATATTACCTTTATGGGGAAAAATGCTTAATGTTGAAAAATCAAGAGCAGACAAAATATATAATAATGATAAATTACAGCCAGTAATATTGGCTGTAGGAGCAGGTATTGGAGCAGAATTTGATATATCAAAAATAAGATATGGAAAAGTAATTATAATGGCAGATGCCGATGTTGATGGTGCACATATTAGAACTCTTTTATTAACATTTTTCTTCAGATACATGAGACCATTAATAGAAAATGGAAATGTATATTTAGCTCAACCACCATTATATAAATTATCAAAAAAAGGTATAAAAGATGTTTATTGCTATACAGACGAAGATTTAACAGAAGCATATAAAGAATTAGAACAAAAGGGAATACCAAGAGATCAATTAGGATTACAAAGATATAAAGGTTTAGGAGAGATGAATCCTGAACAATTATGGGATACAACAATGGACCCAGAAAAAAGAATATTAATAAAAGTAACAATGGAAGATGCAATGAAGGCAGATGAAATATTTACAATACTAATGGGAGACGATGTTAATCCAAGAAGAGAATTTATAGAACAAAATGCAAAATATGTAAAAAATCTTGATATTTAAAATTAAATGCAGACAATATTATATTGTCTGCATTTATCAATAAAGCTAATATTAATCGTAGCTCAAACTTATAAAAATAATTACTCACCTAATATATATCGCTATATAAATAAGCAATCCACCATTAATATAAATCAGTTGCTCGAATGTAAATACACTATAAAAACCTAAATTCATCTGGGACAGACTAAAAGAAAGCCTTTAGAAATATAAATACACTCTTAACTTGAATATATTACCTATAATTTGACCAACTAAATAGCCTGCATACAAATAATATACTCGTACGGCCAACATATAAAAACCGTGAAAGCTCCTATATATTTTAGTTCGAAATATAAAAACCTTATAAAAGCTCAAATATCTCTTTGTTTAACTAATATTAACCTTACAATATTATTATAAACAAAAATAAAAAAAATATGCAAAAAAATAATGTCGATTTTTGAAACAAAAAAATAATTGACATTATAAAAAAATATTATATAATTATTTTATAATTTATTTCAAAAATAATTAAATTCTTTATTTAATTTTATTCTTTAAAATTTCAAGGAGAAAAAATGAAAAAAAATAAAAAACAAATTCAAAGTGTTCAAAATTGGATTCCAATTGATGCTTTTTTTAATAATGGAATAGTAAAAACAAAAAATAATAAATATTTAAAAATAATAAAAATTATTCCTATAAATTATAGTTTAAAATCTGAATTAGAAAAAAAATCAATTTTAAATTCTTATAAAGTATTTTTAAAAACATGTAATTTTAATATTCAAATTATTATTCAAAGTAATAAAGAAGATTTAAGCAAACATATTAAAAATATAAATAATCAAATAAAAAAAGAAAAACAAAAAAATAATAATATTGTTAATTATTCAAAAAAATATATTGATTTTATTAATAAAAAAAATAAAGAAAAAAATTCATCGTCTAAAAATTTTTATATTCTTATAGATTCCCAAAACAATTTAGAAAATAAAGAAAATCTAATAATACAAGATTTAAATGATAAATATTTAAAAATAAAAGATAATTTAATTAGATGCGGAAATAAAGTAGAAGAAATAAAACAAAAAGAAGAACTAATTAAAATATATTTTTCATTTTTTAATGTAAAAAAATATTTAGAAAAAAAGGAGGAATAAAAAATAAAAGAAAAAAACATAAATAATAAAAAAATATTATATGAAGGAATAATTAATCAAAAAGATAAAATAAGTCCAGGATATATTAATATATTAAATCCTAAATATATAGAAATAGATGATATATTTTTTGGAGGATTAATTATATATAATTATAATAGAGAATATGAAGAAATAATTTTAAAAAATTTAATAAATACAAATATTAATATAAATATTTCTATTTTTTATGAAAAACAGGATACAACAAAAACAATTAGAGATTTAACATATCATATTGGAAATGTAGGAGCAGAAATAAAAGAAATAAATAAAAATAGACAAGACATAGATATAGCAGCATTTACATATAATGATGCAAAATATATTAGAAAAGAAATACAAGTAAATAACGAAGAATTATATTTTTTATCAATCTATATTGCAGTTTTTTCTGATAATATTAAAGAATTAGAATATTCAATAAGTAAAGTAGAAAGCATATTACAAGGTAGTGGAATACAAAGTAAAAGAGCATATTTTAGAGAAGAACAAACTTTATTATCAACACTACCATTATTAGAAAATAATGCAGATGTACAAGCTGTATCAAAAAGAAATGTCTTAACATCAGGACTTACAGCAACATATCCATTTATATCTTCTTCTATTTTTGATGAAAATGGAATTTTTATAGGGACTAATTTATATAATAATTCATTAATATTTATAGATAGATATAATAAGGAAAAATACAAAAATTCAAATATGTGTGTCTTTGGAACAAGTGGTGCGGGAAAATCATTTTATACAAAACTATTAATATTAAGAAATAGACTTTTAGGAATAGAACAATATGTTATTGATCCAGATAGAGAATATACAAATATATGTAATAAATTAAATGGTAGTTTATTAAAAATAGGACCAACATCAAAAACATATATAAATATATTTGATATAAGAAAAGAAAGTATAGAAGAAGGAGAACAAGGATATTTAATAACTAAAATTAGTAAAATAATAGGATTTTTAAATTTAATATTTGGAGAATTAAAAGAAGAAGAAAAAGCCATTTTAGAAGAAAAAATAATTGAATGCTACAAAAATAAAAATATTACTTTTGATGATGAATCTTTATATAAAATAAAAAATAATAAAAAATTTTTTAAAGAAAAAGAAGACATGCCACTTTTTTCAGATTTATATAATATTTTAGAAAAAAACAAAAAAACTAAAATATTTGCAACAAAATTAATACCGTTTATAAAGGGGTCTTTAAAATTTTTTAATAATTATACAAATATAGAAATTAATAATAAATTAATTGTAGCAGATGTATATGAATTAGGAGAAGAAAGTCTAAAATATGGTATGTACATTTTTACAGATTTATTTTGGGATAAAACTAAAATAGATAGAAATATAAAAAAAGCAATTTATTTAGATGAGATATGGAGATTAATAGGTGTAACCTCTAATAAAAATGTTGCAGCTTTTATATATAAAATATTTAAAACAATAAGAAAATATGGAGGAAGTGCGGTAGCAATTACTCAAGATATATCAGATATTTTTAGTTTAGAGAATGGTACATATGGTAAAAGTATATTGAATAATTCTAGCATAAAAACATTTTTTTCTTTAGAAGAAGAAAATATTAATGTTTTAGAAAAGTATGTAAGCTTATCAGAAAAAGAAAAAATAGAAATAAAATCATTAAAAAGGGGAGAATGTTTAATGTTTGTTGAAGATAATCATATACTAGCTAAAATAGAAGCAGATGAAATAGAAAAAGAAATAATTATTGAGGAAAATAAAAATGAATATTTTAACAGCACTAGCAAATAACAAAATAAATGAAAAATTAAAAGCAGTGGAAGATATAAATATATTAAATAAAGATATTCAGTATAAAGAGGGAATTTTAGAATATTTAGAAAAAAATAAAAATATTGATATAATTATTTTTTTAGAAGAATTACCAGGACAAATAAAAACAAAAAAATTAATAGAAATTATTAATAGTATAAATAATAAAATAAAAATAATAATTATTACTAATAAAAATAAAGAAATAAAAAATAATAAAATAAATAAAAAAATTAAATATTTTTATTTAGAAAAAATTAATTATGAAAATATTATAAAAATGATAAAAATAAAAAATAATAAAAATATTTTAAGATTAATTGGAAATAGAGGAGTAGGAAAAACAATTTTATGCATAATTATTTCTGAAATAATTATTAATATAAAAAAACAAAAAGTTTTGTTAATAGATAAAGATAAAAATTTTATTTTAACAAAAATGTATTCAAGAAATTCAAATAATAATGAGAATTTAATTAAAATAAAAAATAATTTATATATTTTAAAAAACGAAAAAGAATTATATAGAATAAAAGAACAATTTGATTATATAATAATTGATTCTAACGAAATTAATGTTAACACTAATAATAATCAATTTATTATTAAAGATATATTTATATTAGAAGCTAATTTACTAGAATTAAAAAAAATAAATAATTTAAAATTAAATAATATAAAAGGAATTATTTTAAATAAAAACAACAAAAATAATATTTCAGAAAAAATAATAGAAAAAATATTTAATAAAAAAATAATAGGAAAAATAAATTATAATAAAAAAATAAATTTATTTATTAATAATAATTTTAATTTATTTTATTTTTCAAAAAATGAAATAAATAATATTATTAGAATAATAGAAAATATATAAGAAATAGTGGGTGATTAAAATAGAAAAAAATATATTAGAAGAACAAAAAAGAGAATTAAACCAAAGTGTAGAAAATAATATTAATAATCAAGAATTAGAAAAAAAACAAAATCAATTTTTGCAAACCACATTAGGAAAAACAATTAATACAGCAATAGATATTGGAATAAGAGGAATATTTCCAAATGTAATAGAAGATCAAATAATAGATATAAAAAATGTTTTAATAAATTGTGGCTTAAAAGAAGGAATAAATAGTGCAATAAAATCTGCCATTGATTTAGGAAAAAGTGCAATAGGAATTGTAACAGGAAAATTTGATAATTTATCTCAAGTACATACAGCGGTTAAAAAAGGTGGAATTATAGATGGAGTATCAGGAGTTTTAGACAATGTAGTAAATTCTGCATCAAAAAATTCATTAATAAGTAAAGGAACAGCAAGATTTATAAAAAAAGGAAAAAATGCAATATTAGACAGTGTATCTTTAAATATAGAAGATAAATTTTTGAATGAAGTAAAATCATTAGAAAAAACAAGTAAATACATAGATAATTGGAAAAGGTGTTATAATTCAAGAGATCTAGAAGGAATGGAAAGAGAATACAAAAAATTAAAACAACAAATTGAAACAGTAACCCCATTAGAAACAACAATTAATGAAGCAAAAAGAATAGAAAATATACACAAACTATTAAAAAATAAAGGAGAAAATTATAAATTTTCAGATGCTGAACAAGAATTAATATCAAAATTGATATAATTGAAAAAATAATAAAAAATCGCTAAAGCAATTTTACTAAAGCGATTTTCTATCTAATTTTATCTCTCTTCAAAAGGATCTTCTAAAATGTTGCTAGGATCAAAGATGATTGAACTATTTCCAAGTGTTTGACTAGGTACTCCAGCAGAATTAGTATATTCTGTTTTTTCACCGGTTTTAAAGAATGAGTTGTTAGGAGTATCTATATCAATACAATTTTGATAGTTGCATGTAAATGTTTGATCTATATTATTATGATGATTCTGTTCATTTATTTGGTTTAGAACATCATTTATATATTCTGGTAATGTGTATTTAGCAGATTCGTCTGATGCATCTTCTAACAATCTATCTCCATTTTCATTAACAGCTGGATATTTATTCATTGTAGATGAAACAACATCTATAGTTATATTTCCACCCATAACATTTTGTAGTTTTTGAAAAAATTCTTTGGTAATATATTGTCTTCTGAGAACTCCCATTCCAACCATACCATTATCACTTTTTATAGTTATAGTTGGAGCAGAGTTAGAAAAAAGTAATCCCATAAATTTATTTTTATTTGGATTCCAAATGGTTATATCTCCTGGAGGTAATTTATCAATATTACCGTCTCTAATTGTTTGTTCAGCATTTGAATGTTCTATAATATCTGGATTTTCTAACATGTGTACAAATTTATCAATATTATTATTATCTAGTTCTGAAAACTTTTCTTGATCAATACATATTAAGTTTGGACCAGTTGTATTGCTTGTAGTAAGAGTATTAACTATTACCATTCCCTCACGACTAAGTTTTTCAAGAATTGCTTCGTCATTTTCTCTTTTTCCGTTTAAAAATTCACTCAAAAGCTTATAATTAAAACTTTTTTGAATTTTACCATTTTCAACATCACCTTTATTATCTACAATCAAATAGGTTTTTCCTTTAATTTTTTTTAAATGTAAATTGTCGAGTTTCATTTTATGTGCCAATAATTCATGATCTTCATCAGCCCACTTTTTGGAATCTAAAGCATCCCTTAGTGTATCTCCCTTAATACCAATCATACAATACCTCCTTAGTAAAAATATTTTTTAAAGTTACTTATAAATATTATACAACATTGAAAGAAAATATGTCAAGATAGCTGAAAAGTAGAAGGTTTTTTAGTTTTTTTAGATCTTTTTCTTGCATATTTTTTGAAGGTTTAGTATAATAAATCCGTAAGGAAATAAGTATTTTAAGTACTTTAAAATGCTAGAGAAAAGAGGTTATTTTATAATGGATACAACAGGAGAAAAAATTGTTGAAAGAGATATAGAATCAGAGATGAAAACAGCATATATAGATTATGCAATGAGTGTTATTGTTTCTCGTGCATTACCAGATGTAAGAGATGGCTTAAAACCAGTACATAGAAGAATTTTATATGCAATGCATGAAGACGGAATAACATCTGATAAACCATACAGAAAATGTGCAAACACAGTTGGATCTGTTTTAGGTAGATATCATCCACATGGTGATGCTGCCGTATATGATGCTATGGTTAGAATGGCACAAGACTTTTCTATGAGATATATGCTCATAGATGGACATGGAAACTTTGGCTCAATAGATGGTGATGGAGCAGCAGCAATGAGGTATACAGAAGCTAGAATGGCAAAAATCTCAAATTATATGTTAGCAGATATAGAAAAAAACACAGTAAATTTTATGCCAAACTATGATGATAGATTACAAGAACCAACAGTTTTACCAGCACAAATTCCAGCACTATTAGTAAATGGTTCTTCAGGAATAGCTGTAGGTATGGCAACAAACATACCACCACATAACTTAACAGAAATTGTAGATGGACTTATAAAAATAATAGATGAAGATGATGTTTCAGATGAAGAATTAATGCAAATTGTAAAAGGACCAGATTTTCCAACAGGAGCTTTAATTTTAGGAAAAGAAGGAATAAAACAAGCATATACAACAGGAAGAGGAAAAATAACATTAAGAGCAGAAACTGAAATAGAAGAAATGAGTGGAAACAAACAAAGAATTATAGTTTCTTCTTTACCATATCAAGTTAATAAGGCAAAATTAATACAAAATATATCAGAATTAGCAAAAGATAAAAAAATAGAAGGAATTTCAGAAGTAAGAGATGAATCTGATAGAAAAGAAAAAGTAAGAATAGTAATAGAATTAAAAAGAGATGCTAATGCACAAGTTGTATTAAATAGACTATATAAACATACACAAATGCAAGATACTTTTGGAATTATTATGCTAGCATTAGTTAATGGAGAACCAAAAATATTAACACTTAGACAATGTATGGAATGCTATATAGAACACAGAAAAGAAGTTGTTTTAAGAAGAACAAAATTCGACTTAGAAAAAGCAGAGGCAAGAGCTCATATATTAGAAGGTTTAAAAATTGCATTAGACAATATAGATGAAGTAATTGAAATAATTAGAAATTCTTATGATGATGCAAAAGAAAGATTAATGAAGAGATTTGGATTATCAGATATTCAAGCACAATCAATTCTAGATATGAGATTAAAAACTTTATCAGGATTACAAAGAGAAAAAATAGAAAATGAATATGATGAATTAATGAAATTAATTGCATATTTAAAAGATGTTTTAGGTAGTGAAAAATTAGTTTTTGATATTATAAAAAAAGAATTAATAGAAATAAAAGAAAAATTTGGAGATTCAAGAAAAACTAAAATTGCAGCAGCAGAAGGAGAATTTGAAATCGAAGATTTAATAAAAGAAGAGCAAACAGTTATTGCCTTAACACACTTTGGATATATAAAAAGAATGCCAATAGATACATATAAAAGCCAAAAGAGAGGTGGAAAAGGAATTACTGGAATGGCAACAAGAGAAGAAGATTTTGTAAAACAAATATTTACAGCTTCTACTCATGATACATTATTATTCTTCACAAACAAAGGAAAAGTTTATAGATTAAGAGGATATGAAATACCAGAAGCAGGAAGAACTGCTAGAGGAACAGCTATTGTTAACCTATTAAGCTTAGACAGGGGAGAAAAAATTTCTGCAGTTATTACTATATCAAATTTTGCAGAAGGAAAATACTTACTAATGGCAACAAAAGGTGGAATGATAAAGAAAACAGCTTTATCAGAATACAATTCTGTTAGAAAATCTGGATTACAAGCTATTACACTAAAACAAGATGATGAATTAATAGATGTAAGAATGACAGATGGGGAAGATAATGTTGTATTAGTTACTCATCAAGGAATTTGTATAACATTTGAAGAAAAAGATGTAAGACCAATAGGAAGAGTAGCACAAGGTGTTATAGGAATTAAACTAAATGATGGAGATGAAGTAATTGGTATGGAGCCGATTATATCTGGAAGCAAAGCAACATTGCTTGCAATTACTGAAAATGGTTTTGGAAAAAGAACAGAATTAGATGAATATAGAGTTCAAACAAGAGGTGGAAAGGGAGTAATTACATATAAAATAACTCCAAAAACAGGAAAAATTGTTGGAATAAGAATTGCAACAGATGATGAAGATGTAATGTTAATTACTAATAATGGAACTGTAATAAGATTAAAAGTAAAAGACATAAGTGTTTTAGGAAGAGCAACTCAAGGAGTAACTTTAATGAGAACTGCAAATGATTGCAAAGTTGTTAGCATAGAAACTTTGTCACCTGAAATAATGGATCAAGAATAAAAATAAAAATATCAGCAATAAAATTGCTGATATTTTTTATGTTATAGAAAATTCTCATTACCTACTATATAAAAAAAGACATATGTAGGGGCGGACGCCTCTGTCCGCCCGATCTGAATTTATTCTGCTTTATTTCTTATTATATCTTAAATCATTTCCAAAAAATCTACAAATATTATAATATCCTACTAATCTTGAAAAGATTCTCTCATCATAAGTTTTAAATAAATTATTTAAGCTTAAATTAGTGGATATAATAGTTTTTGTTATATGATTATTTTGATTTAATAATCTAGTATTTAAAATATTAAATAATTCAGAAAATTTCATATTATTTAAACTTTCAGTTCCTAAATCATCAATTATTAATAAATCAACATTTAATAAATCATTATAATTAAAGCTATCATTTTTTCCAAACCTATAATCCATTATAGAATCTAGCATTACAGGAGCAGTTTGATATAAAACAGTTTTTCCTTGTTTTAGTAACTCATTAGCAATACAGTTAGATAAAAATGTTTTGCCTAATCCTGTATTACCTGTAAAAAGAAGATTTTTTTCTTTACTGTCCTCAAAATTCTCAATAAAATTTAAAGATATCTCTCTAATTTTTTTAATATTTTCAAGAGGAGAAATATTTGATTTATATTTTTTTTCATTTATTTCATCAGAAAATAAATTTAAATTAAATGTAGCAAAATTTTCATTTTCTAAACTAGAAATATTTGATTTATTATATTCAATATTTAGTAATTTTTGCTTTAAACAAGTACACATAATTTGATTATTGTCAACCAAATATCCAGAATCATTGCACAATTTACAAGAATAATTAGGTTTAAAAAAGTCATCATTTATATTTAATTTTTTTAACAATAAAAATTTTTCTTTTTTATATTTTTCTAAGTTGTTTTGTAATTGGCTATAATCTTTATTTTGTAAAATACTCTTTGAAATTTCTATTGAAGTTTTATTTATTTTATCATTAATATTAGATACTTCTGGATGTTCAGAATAAAATAATTCTAATTTTTTATCCAGTTCTAGTTCTTTTTCTAGTCTTTTTTTATCATATTCTTTTAATAATAATTTTAAAGTAGAGTTACTCAAAATATACCTCCATAAAAATATTAATTATTAGCATATAAATCATCAAAATTCGTAATTTCTCTTTGATCATAATTATTATAATTTGTTTTCTTTTGTAATTCTTGAACTTTTTTAGTTTTATTTTTAAATTCTAATAAATATTTTTTTACATCATCTGCACGAGAAAGATTTTTATCATACCAGTCAGAAATCATTTTGTCTAAGTAATCAAAGTTTGGATTTGTTTTTGAAGTTGTTTTCTTTAAAGCAAGTTCAATTACTTCGAAAGGATAATTATATTCAGAAATCCATTTTTCTACATATGCTTCTTCATATTGGGTTAGTTTTCTATTTAAGCCAAGCTTTTTACAAATTTCTTTTTTAATTTTTGTTAATTTTTCCTGTTTTTCGAAATATTCATCCAAATCATCAAAAGTTCTAATATTGTTTGAATACCAAGCTTCTGCAACTGTTGCAACATAATTTCTATGAAGTGCAGATTTCTCAAAACAATAACGAAATAATGCAAGCATAACTTCTTCATCAAATTTATATTTTTTAACCCATAAATCTATATCGTTATACCAAGATGGAGACATAATTCCTTGAAAAAATGTTGAATTAATAGCTTCTATCATTTTTGCAACAGATTGTTTTTTTGCATTATCCTCTATTTTTTCTTTTGATAATCCAATATTAGGAGTATATAATTTATGTAATTCGATTTCTTGCAAATTGTTTACAATAAAATCGTTTCCTTTTTTAGTTATAAGATTTAAATTCTCTAAAAAACTAAAAGCTTCTTCTATTAATTTTATAGGTAAAGATAGTTTTTTAGAAAAATCGTTAATTTTAATTTCTTTATTATATTTTGATAAAAATACTAAATATAAATAAACTTTTATATAATCACCAGGAGTTTCACAAAGATACTCTGTAAAAAAAACATCTGGTAATGTTGTTGAAGAAAAAAGAAACGGTACTTCATTTTGTTCTAATTTCATATTAGTAAGCCTCCTAATTTGTTTTGTAGAATTATATCATTTTTTAGATCTAAATACAATGATAAACTAATATTTCTTATATAAATAAACACATCGATTTTTGAAAAATTTAATAATATATAATAATACTAAAAATATATTTTCATTATTTAAACCAGTAATGCTCAAAATAAATAATGGGAAGCATGTAGAAATAAAAACAAATATTCTAATATTAATATTTTTAAATAAAAAACCAGTAATACAAAAAATAAAAATATAAAAAATTAAATTAATAATTAAAGTAGAATAATCAATAATTCCTAAGAATTTATTTTTAAAAGAATAATTTTGAGGAAAAATAAATTTCATAAAAAAACTCCTATTTATTTATAATATTTTTAAAATTATTTAAATTAGCAGAAAAATCGGTATTAATTCCACCTAGCATTTCTCTAACATATGAATTTGATTTTATTAAAATAAAAATTGACCCAATTAAAATAAATTTTGCAAATAAATTATTACTAGATAAATTTAAAGAAAAAATAAAAAGCAAAACAATGGAAACAAAAGACTGTATTAACAATAAGGAAATAAAAGATTTAAACCAACTTCTGAAAAATATAGAAGAAGCTTTAGTGGAAAGACTTAAAAAAGCAAAAGGGGAAATTAATACAAAAATTTTAATTAAAATATATCTAATTGAATATACAATTACTAAATTTAAAATTCCAAAAGAAATAAACGATTTTAGAATACCATCTAAAGAAAAAACATCAAGAGAATCACCGTTAATAGAAATTACAGAATTAAGTTTTTGTATAAGCTTAGAAAATGTAATAGGAGAATGATACAAGTTTTCACCAATTTGTCTAATAGAATCAGATATAAGTGAATTTAAATTAATTATTTGATCACACAGAAAAAATGAAAAATTCATACAAATACCAAAAACAATTAATTTAAAAATAAACTTTGAAGGTTTTTCTACAGATGTAACACCTAAATGAGAAAAAAGTAATTTAAAACCATAATATAAAAGAAAACCAAAAACTAAAGAATTTGCTACAATTAAAATTCCATCTTTTGAAGAAAAGCCTAATAATTTAGCAACATATTTATCATTTAAAATATTTGAATTGATAAAAACGAATTTATCTAATATTGAATAAGTTTGATTATCTATAGAAGAAAAGATGCGAGAAAACATAGTATTAATTGTTGAGATAATAATATTAGTAATATTAGAAGCATCCAAGAAATCACCTCTATCCTAAAAGACCTTGAATAGTTGACAAAATTAAATCTGTAACAAGAATAAATGCATATGAAAAAATTGAACCTTTAATTAAATTTTTTCCAGTTCTGATTTTTTCTTCATCACCAAAACTAAATTTTCGCATAAACACACCAGTACCTATAGCAACAGCAGCTGCAGGAGTAGCCAATTTTATAAGCCAAGTTTTTATTTTTTCAAATGCACGCATCATAGTGGAAACTAAAGTTGGATAGGCACAATAAGATATTGTTGCAAAATTAAAATAGAAAATAATAAATAATATAATAAAATAAAAAAAGAAAAATTTATTTTTTGAGTTCATATAAAACCTCCTATAAACTTATTTTTTAAAATATGGAATCATTTTTAATTCTTGAGGGGAAAGAATATTTGATCCTGTAGAAAGAAAACATAAGCAGTGAAAACATTGTAATGTTTGAGTAAAAAAGTTTGTATCATAAATAAAATCAAATTGAGTATAAGTATTAATACTCTCAGAAATATTTGAATCAAAAGATTGGAATTTTTTTGTTAAATAATTAAAAGTAGTTTCTTTACCATTTTCAGAAATACTTCTCGAAAATTTTGTTTTTTCAGTTTTTCCTATTTGTTTTTGCGCTTCCTCTATAGTTAGGATATCATCAGTTCTATACCACAGTTTATTAATTAAATTTTGAGTAATAGCATTTACTGTATATTTATTATTTATAGTATTAAGTAAAGATGTATAACTTTGTGTTGCAACAATATTAATACATTTAGCTTCTCTACTTTGTGCAAAAAAATCAGCATCCGTTGCAGTTACATATTCATGATATTCATCGCTAATAAATACAGATATGCGAGGAATATAACCACTTGCTAAATTAAGCATTACTTCTGTTTGAAAATCTAATTTTAAATAAGCAGCAATAATTTTTGATAAATTACGGTATTCAGAAATATTCATATTTAATACTACAATTTTTCCATTTTTTAAAACATCACTAAAACCATCAAAAGTAATATCTTTTTTTGGAGGAGAAAAGGTATTTAATACATCAATATCAGAAATAAATGAATTAGTGATTCTAGTTATTTCAGATTTTAAAATAGAAAGAGTCCTAGAATCCAAAGCTTTAAATTCTTTTTCAAAAAAATTTATACAAGATAATAAATGGTAGGCATCTTCCTTTGAAAGATCGCCAGAAAAGAAATTTTCTTTTACGATTTCTAATTTTTTAGAAAAATAGTCTGGAACAGTAATTAAATTATGTAACTCGGAAAAGGTGACATAATTGTTATTATACAAACGACAAAATTTAATTGCTTCACAAAGAATTTGTTCTGCCTTATCAAGCCAGAAAGATTCACTATTATTTGGTGAAAATAAAGTTAAAATTGTTTTTAATCTATTAGCTAAGATAGAAGCTTTTAAGTTTGGTTTGTCGAGCGGATTATATTTTACTTCATTTTTTAAATCTATAACTATTAAATCTTGTAATCTATTATAAGTTTTACAGTATTTTTCTACTTGCTTATAGTAATTTCCTTTTACATCTAAAATTAACATTGAAAATTTTTCAGAAAAATTGCTATTAGCGTAAGAAATAAGTTGTTCTGTAAAAGGATACATTGCAGAACTTGTTTTTCCAGTTCCAATAGTACCAGTTACTAAAATATTTTGAAACAAACCACCAAGAGGTAAATATATAGCAGTATTATTTATAGCATTTCCAATTTTTAAATGAAAGCCATCATTATAAAAAGTTGGTAGTGTATTAGATTTTTTTGAATATTTAGAATATTTTTTAAAATAAAAAGAAAAAATACTATTTGAAATAATTAAATTAGAAACAATCATAAACAGTAAAGATAATTTTTTTATATTAGACCAAGCATAGGGATATTTAGAACAAATATTAAAAGGATGTATAGCAAAAGAAATCATTATATTATTTGAAGTATAAATAGAATGAAAAAGTAACATATAAATAGAAAAATATAAAAGTAAAAAGGACAAAACAAAAATAAGCCTTTTTTTGAAAGTTAAAAACATATAAAAAGCACCTCTTATGATAAATTTTTTTTAATATTTAATTTTGAACCTTGAATATTATGGAATAAATATTGAACAATTAAAAGATAAAAAGAATAAAAACAAATAAAAAAATGAAAAACAAAGAATATAAAAAATAAACTAATAGTTGTTATAACATATCACCACCTTTACAATTTTTTCCATAATACAATAAAAAAATAAAAATGTCTATACTTTTTTAAAAAATTATGCTAAAATAATAAAAAAATATTGGAGGTAAGATATGAAAATAGAAAAAGATATAACAATAGGACAACTATTAGAAGAAAGTCCAGAGAAAGCAGAAATCTTATTAGCTGCAGGTATGCATTGCTTAGGATGTCCAGCATCTCAAGCTGAAACATTAGAAGAAGCTTGTATGGTACATGGAATAGATGTAGAAGAACTATTAGAAAAATTAAATGCATAGAAAATAAAAAAATTTACAAAAAACATTGACAAGAGGAGAAAAATGTTGTAATATATATAGGCAGTTTGTTTTAAAACTGCTTATATATTTAATTGGTGACATGGGCCATTAGCTCAGGTGGTAGAGCACTTGACTTTTAATCAAGTTGTCCGCAG
>OIYV01000851.1_pt1 | contig 15793 bp, 11 predicted proteins | sample 1588251 | NCBI WGS metagenome assembly OIYV01 (sample SAMN03283282) | human gut metagenome | biome: human-associated habitat; material: feces | host: Homo sapiens | place: Peru | collected 2012
TCGCCTGTATACTTTTTGTCCGTCCCACTCTTTGCCATATGAAATCACCCCACTTGTTAGCATTATATCACATGTCTAACAAATGGGGTGCAGATCATATGGGGCCTCTCTTTTATTTATTCCCTTGAGGATTAGACCTTGGCCTGGTATTCGAAGGGAAGGGGTACTACTGTGCCGGGAGTGGTGATTTCCTCCAGCTGCTCCAATGTAGCCTTGACTATTGCAGTCTGCTGCTCTACATTGTGGGGAGCGCCGGCGTTTGCGCCCATGGGAACCAGGGGAGCAACGGCACGGGGGGTACCGGTCTGCTTAACAACGGGGGGCAGAGCCGCGATGATGATGGTGGGGATACCTACGGATTCGATTGCTCTCTGCACAAGAACTGCAGAGCGGTGGCAGGTGCCTCAGCCAGCGGTCATCAATACGGCGTCTACGCCCTCATCCTTGAGGCGCTTGGCAATTGCGGGGCCGGTCTCATGGGTGAACTTTTCGATGTTGCCGCCGCCGCCCATGAAGCCTATATGAACGGGAGCTACGCCCTTGATGAAGCCTTCCTTGGCAAGCTCATGGAGCCTGTCGATGGGGAACATGCAGTTGATGTCCTTGTTGACGTCGCTGTTATCATAGCCGCCATGGGAAACCATCAGATCGCTGGAGGGAGTGCTGTCGTAGATCTCGCGCCAGGTGAAGTCGCCGGCCAGATTGAAGCGCTTATCCTCTTTGCGATGTACGCCTGCTGCGGTAGCGAGGGCTATTACCATCTCGTTCAGGGGCTTGGTTACAGGTGCCCATACCGGCGGAGGCGTAACGGGAACGAAAATTTCGGACTGTAGTCCCTTAACAACTGTTAAGTTCATTTTTATCCTCCTATTAAAATTCAATTATCTTTTTTGGCCTGCATTTCTGCCTGCCTTCTCATGTACATATCGTGATTGCTTACGTATTTTTTGTTTGGCTCGGCGCTGAGCTGCTTAGGGGCGCTCATCGTCCATGCCACAGGCTGATCATTCTTTATTTCGTAGTCCGTAAGGAACATTCGCATGGGGAATCGGAAACCACCCGGGCAGTTTGTGAGTTGCAAACCCGTGGCTCCGTCCTGTACGTCGTTTACCCTTCCCTCCATCACAAAGGTCTCTCCTTCTGCGGCTTTGGTTATTTCAGGGTATCGGACGGGGGCGGCCACAGGCCCGAGCTGTTCCGGAAAACTCATGTTCCAGCCAAACTCCTGGCCGACTACCAATGGATGCTCATGGAGCAGCATCCACTGAGGTATCTCAAGATACCCGAGGCGCCCTTTAAGGTCTATGGCGACGGAGCCGTCATCCCTTATCTCCACAAGAACGCCTTCTATGTAGATGATCTTATCGCCGAACTTAAGCATATCTTTAGTTGTACTTTTCCTTACGCTTCTGGCTCATGGGCAGGGACTGCTCATTGGGTACCAGATCCATCTTCTTGCCGGTGGCGGTCTCGATCAGCTCGATGTTGGTGGCCTTAACGTTGGGGTTCCACTTCTTTTCGGGAGCCTTTACGGTTTCGCCGGCCATCTGTGCCTTCAGCATTGCGAGGGCGCGTACAGCGTCTTCGTGGCAGAGGGTGTTGCAGCCAAGGACTTCGTTCTCGATACCGGCCTCGGACTTATTGTTATCTACCATGGAGGTCATGTACTTGTTGCCGACCACCAGAGCGCCCTGTACCGCGCAGAAGGACATGCCCACTACGGGAACGCCGCGCATACCTATCTGCTCCAGATGGCTTGCGAAGTCAACGTGGTTGTTGCCGAAGCCTTCGGTGGTTACGAATGCGCCGTCAACGTCCATGGATTCTACGGTCTGGCCTACGCGGCGGGATACGTAGAACTTTTCGCCGTTGATCTGGGGGGAACCTACGAGCACTACGCCGCAGAGGTCGATCTCGGGATCGGCCAGGCACTCGAGAACCAGGGGCTCTCTCCAGTAATGGCGGGACATTTCCTTGGAAGCGGGGCCGATGCAGGTGAGGGCATGCACAGCGCCGTCCAGTATCTCAAGAGGATTGCAGACTACGGGGACGTTGCCCAGGTCTACGTTAGGCTTGCCGCCCAGCATGCCGACAGGCTCCATGGGGAGAAGCAGATTGTCGTGCATAGCGCCCTGGCCCATGATCTCCTTGACGATAACCACCTTCTTCTTGTGGGGATGACGCTTCTGCTCAAAGGTCTCGGTGGAGACAACCAGACTCTCGTCCAGCTTCTTCAGAGCAACGCGGATCTCCTGGGTGATGATGTCGGTAGCGTGGTGTGCTGCCAGAGGGCCAGGACGGGTCATATTGGTCTTTTCCTTGATGGTCATCTGAGTCTTGATGAAGATCTCACCCTTCTCAGGACAGCCGGGACGGCCCCACATGATGTTCTCATCGAGGATACCCTCGGAGGAACCGAACTCACCGATCTGTACGCCGTTATCATCGGTACCGGTAAGCATCATTACGACGCCGTCCAGAACGCGGGTAACGCCTGCGCCCAGTACATCGTCGCCTTCCTTGGTGGCGATGGGCTGTACGTCCATGATGGTCTCGGAATAGGTGTGATACTCAGCGGGAGTTATGATGTCGATCTTCAGATCGTGTACCAGCTCCTGAGAATCGATGCACTCCTTCTCAATGCCTTCGCGGATGTAAAGGGTGGTGCCCTCTATCTTGGTCTCGGGACCGCGCTTTACTTCGGTGATCTTAAAGTGCTTGCGGGTGAGGGTGCGGATAACCTTCTCCTCTACCTCTTCCTCTGCGGGAGCGGCAGCGCCTGCTACTGTGGCAGGTACTACTGCGCCGGCAGTACCGGCAGCTGCGAAAGCGCCTATGGGAAGCTCCAGATCAATGCCCTTGCCCTCGTCGATATGAATCTTAAGTACGCCGCCGTTAACTGCTGCGGGGGCAGCGGCTACGGGAGCGGCAGCTACGGGAGCGGCTTCCTCAGCGGCGGGAGCCTCTTCCTCTACTTCCTTCATACCCTCGAGAAGGTCGGGAGTCAGGGGAGTGAGTGAGTCAGCGGTCTTGGTGAGGGTTGCGCCCATGGCCTGACCGATGGTTACGGCACCGTCGAGCTTGAGCAGGCCAGACTCTACCAGGTCATCAAAGATGGCTGGGTCTTCCAGGTTGTGCTCGGAAAGCACTACGCCAGCTTCTGCTCTGCAGCACAATACGGCGGGGTCGTTTTTGTGCTCAAGTGCGTATTCGGCTGAAATAGACATGTGTTTCCTCCTATATAAATTATATTTGGTACTTAAGTTTTGGCTTAAGTTAAACCACTAAAATTCTGGCATCGTGAAAATGGCTGAAAGCCATTTTCACGATAGCTTAAGTGCATTAAAACTCGCTCAGATCCTGATCCACAGTCTTGCTGATGGTCAGGTGCCTGTACAGTGGGTGATGTATGGTGCGCATCACATGGTCGGTCTGGTGTATTACCTTCAAGCCCATCTTCAGGGTGCCGCAGGTAACTACGGTATTGGAGCAATCGGAGCAGTTGCCGATGATGAGGTACTCCGCGCCTGCGCGCTTCATCTCCAGCACCTTTGCGATCTGGCCGGGGCAGTTGCCGGGGTTCTCGCACTTGCGGGGCGCACCGGGCTTTACTTCGATGGCCTGCTTGCAGAAGGTCACAGATACGACCTCGGCGTTGTACTTCTTGGCTATATCCCTCATGCGGGCTTCGCCGCCGCCGCAGGCACATACCAGAAGGCCTACCTTTGCGCCATGGAGATCGAGGAAGGGTATGGTCACTATGATAGCGCCGGTGGTCTTTGTGGTGGGGGCGTCGAGCTCGGTGGGAAGGCCGGTGAATGCGCCGCCCATTATTATCTCGCCGTACTCGCCGTCGATGCCGCCCACCTTGTCCAGCATATCCTCAACGGAAATGCCTACGGGCATATCCATGAATACCTGTGCTTCGGGTCCGCCATGTACCTTGCCAACTACGGATATGTTCTTATATATGCAGGGCTTCTGATCCTCTATGGCCTCTGCCACCCGGAGAACCGTCTCGCAGTTCACCACGTTTGCATGGGCCGCGGAGGGGAGCTGTGTGGGCTCAAGGAGAATGCCCAGGCACTCGCGCACTACCGCGCGCTCTTCGCCCATGGGGTAAATATCGGGAAGGAGATGAATGCTGATATCAGGCTTGTCGGCAATGGCCTTCTTTACGGCGGAGATTGCCTTGGCATTCTTGCGCTTGATGGCGAAGATAGCCTTTTTGGCGTTGGACATTTCCATGCAGTACTCAACGCCCCGGACGGTCTTTTCAGCCTGCTGTTCAAGCTGCATTATGTTGTGCTTGAGGCCGGGCTCGCACTCTGCCGCGTTTACCAGTATGTAGCCGCCCTGAAGGTCTGCGCCCAGCTTTACGCCGGTGGGGAAGCCCGCGCCGCCCATGCCAACTATTCCGGCCTCCTTGACCATCTCCAGCTTGCTGTCGCTCTTCTTTATGGGGATGTACCTGTCAGGCTGCTCGTCGTCGGGCTGGATCACTATGGCCTGGTCGGTTACTTCCTCTACCGTGCCGTAAACGGAGGAGAAGATGTTTGCGCCGAGACCGGTGGGAGTGGCTACCAGTGTGCCCTTTTCTACCTTGTCGCCGGGCTTTACTATTGCCGCGCAAGGCGCGCCAACATGCTGCTTGAGCAAAAGTTTGATTTTCCTCATGATGCCCTTCCTTTTCCTTTTTAATAATTGGTTTTATTTTATAATAAGAAACGTTGATCGGACAGGAAGCCGCCATCAGCTTTTTCTATTCGTTAGAACAGACTGCCCCCTGAGTATAGCTAATTATACATCAATATATTGTAAAAGTCTATCGCAACCGTGAAAATTAGCCTTCACATTTTCTAATGCCGGCTTTGGTTGGCTTAATATTACCAACTGTTGTATTCGTGAAGTTTTTGAACACAAAATATGGTATGCTGATTTATTTTTGGGGTGTATCAAATATTTATTCAATATTAGTCACGCCCCAAAATAACTTTTTGGGGCGCGAACGCTTGGTGGCGGGAACGTGTGGGAATCGAACCCACCCAGGACGCTACTAACGCCCAACGGCTGGTTTTGAAGACCAGGAGGCACACCAGTACCTATCCGCCCCCATGCGGCCCGTTTCCACCGGGTTTTATACTTTCCGCGCTGAAGCAGCGCTTTTCTCTACCGGGACAGGATAGCATAAATCATCGGTTTTTTCAATACCGATTGTGAAGCAATAGCAAAATATTTATCAGGCAGCAGTAAATAACATGGCCGGAGGGCATTCGCTTATTGACTTTTGCATCTGTTTGAGTGATAATAGTTACTGGGGATTGATAAATTTTTCATTAGTCCCTCCTTCACGGCATGACGAAAACATTTTTCCGCAACAGCAAAATTTTTTACAGTAACCCGCGTTTTCATTTTGGCGCCTCCTTTTGCGCCATTAAAATATAATAAATAGGAGAGCAGGTCATGAATTACAACCCCAAGATAAACCTTGACAGGTTCGAAGCGAGCTTCAAGGCCATCGACGCCCATACCGCAGGCGAATTCTGCCGTATAGTGTACTCCGGCTTCCCCAAGCCCGAGGGCAACACCCCCATCGAGCGCAAGCACTGGCTGGAAAAGAACTATAACCACTATCGCACTGCTCTGATGCTTGAGCCCCGCGGCCACCACGACATGTTCGGCGCGTACATCTGCGAGCCCATCGATCCTCAGGCCGACTTTGCCGTATTCTTCATGGATACCGGCGGATGGCTCAACATGTGCGGCCACTGCACCATAGGCGCCGTTACCGTAGCCGTCGAGACCGGCATGGTAGAGGCCAAGGAGCCCTACACCGAGGTAGTGCTTGAGGCTCCCGCCGGCATCATCCGCACCAAGGCCGAGGTGAAGGACAGCAAGGTGCTGGGCGTAACCCTCGAGAACGTCCCCGCCTTCCTGTATAAGCCCAACCAGAAGGTGGTCATAGACGGCAAGGAGATAACCTTTGACATCTCCTTCGGCGGCTCCTTCTTTGCCCTTGTGGATACCGACAAACTGGGCCTTGTGGACGAGATCAACGAAAAGACCGTTCCCTACCTCACCCAGCTCGGCATGAAGCTGCTGCACACCATCAACAAGGAAATCAAGGTGCAGCATCCCCGCCTGGACATCACCAGCGTAGACCTCATCGAGTTCTACGGCCACAACGTATCCCCCGACGCCAACAAGCGCAACGTCGTTATCTTCGGCGAAGGCTCTGCCGACCGTTCCCCCTGCGGAACCGGCACCTCCGCAAAGCTGGGCACCCTGTATGCAAAGGGCGAGCTGAAGGTTGGCGAGCCCTTCATCTATGAATCCTTCATGGGCACCAAGTTCAAGGGCGTTATCGAGAAGGAAGTCGATGAGTGCGGCTACAAGGCCGTCATACCTCTCATCACCGGCACCGCCTACCTTACCGGCGAGGCCACCTATGCCATCGACCCCATCGATCCCCTGAAGTACGGCTTCATCGTAGGCTAAAGCTTACAGGCAATATAAAAGGAGCAGCGCAGGCTGCTCCTTTTTCGGCCTTTTCTCCTTGCGCCGCCGCCTGTCATAGGTTATAATCATAAACGAGGTGATAAGAGGTGACAAACGAAGAAAAGATACTTGAAGCGCTGTCTGAAATAAAGGCCGCCATACTCGAAAACAAGGCCGCCATACTCGAAAACAAGACTGCCATACTCGAAAACAAAAGGGAAATAACCAGAACCAATATGCGTCTGGAAAACGAGATCATTCCGCAGCTTCACCTTCTGGCGGAGGGGCATAATATGCTCATACAGACCCTGGCTCCCAGGTCGCGGGTAGATGAGCTGGAGGAAAAGGTGCAGACCCTGGAGTTTGCCGTAAAGATGGTCAACGCCGAGCTGCAGAGGATGAAGAAGGCGCAGTAAGATACAGTAAACAGAATATAATGCTTTTTATATATTCCCCGCCGAAGCTGCTTCGGCGGGAGTTTGTTTTTGGGCGCGGTTTGGATTCCCGCTTCCGCAGTTAAACTCCAACGCCCGTATTGCCTCCACCGCTCCTTTTGCCTGCGGCGCGGTACTACTGGATGTAATACAAGCGACGAGAACGCAGGAGCGTCCCAAAACAAGCCTTTCGGGCTTGTGTGCTCTTGTCAACTGATGGTATATTTTATAAAGGCATAAATGGTTGTATAATAAATTCACGCGACAGTATACGATAAGGGCTTGCCGCGGGCTGTGGAATGACGAGGAGGTATTTGAAATGATAAGATTTAACAACGACTATAACCGGGGGGCCCTTGAGTCCATACTCGACGGGCTTACGGAAATCAACGCCGCCAGCTATGCGGGCTACGGTGAGGACCAGTGGTGCGGCAGGGCGGAGGCGGTCATAAAGAAGCTGATCGCCAGGGAGGACGCCATGATAAAATTCGTCCCCGGCGCGACGCAGGCGAATATCGTCGCGATCGCGGCGGCGCTTTCCCCGGTACAGAGCGTTATCGCGGCCGACACCGGGCATATCAACTGCCACGAGGCGGCCTCCATCGAGAGCACCGGCCACAAGATACTCGGGCTCCCCAATACCAACGGCAAGCTCACCTCGCGGCAGATCGCCGCCTGCGCGGCGGAGTATTACGAGGGCGGCGCCCCGGAGTACCTTACGGAGCCCAAGCTGGTATATATTTCCTTCCCCACCGAGCAGGGCACCCTGTATTCCAAGGGGGAGCTTCGCGCCATCAGCGAGGTCTGCAAAAAATACGGCATGTACCTGTTCGTGGACGGGGCCAGGATGGGGTACGGCCTGGGGGCAGAGGATAACGACCTTACCCTGAAGGATTTTGCGGAGCTTACGGACGTGTTCTATATCGGCGGGACAAAGTGCGGCGCACTTTTCGGCGAGGCCCTCATCATCACGGAGCCCCGCCTCCAATACCGCTTCAAGGCGTACATGAAGCAGCACGGCGCGGTGTTGGCAAAGGGCTGGCTGATGGGGCTGCAATTTGCACTCATGCTGGAGAGCGGCGAGTATTTTGAAAGGACGAGGCGGGCCGACGAGCTTGCCATGCAGATAAAGCGGGCCTTTGCGGCCAAGGGCATACCCTTCTGGGTGGACAGCCCCACCAACCAGCAGTTCGTCATACTGACCCCGCAGCAAAGGGAAACGCTGGCCCGGGGCTACTACTTCGAGGAGGGAGCGGCCACGCCCCGGGGTACTGTCGCGCGCTTCTGCACGAGCTGGGCAACCACCCAAGCCGAGGTAGACGCCCTGCTCGACGACATAGCCGGGCTGTGACGGAGGATGATAAATGATTTGGGGGGGCGGTTTGGAATCCGGCGGCAATAGTTAAACTCCAACACAAACAAAACCCTGCCGGTGAAGCTCCGACAGGGATTTTTCATCTGCAATTGTATTTTTTGTCAGGCTTTTCTTTTCTCTTTGCTTCTTTTCTCTTTTCTTTTCTCCCGAAAAGAAAAGAGAAAAGAAGAACAGGCTTTTCTTTAATACGCCACCCTCTCGCTCTCGGTACCGTTTCGCCTGGTGACGCGTATATTGTCCAGGTACTCCAGCAGCGGCTTGGCGCTCTTGCGGCTGGTGCCTATCATGTCGCGTATCATGGCGATGGAGATCTTGCCCTCGGCGGCCAGTATTTCCCTTGCCTTGGCTGCAACCATGTCGGTATACTTGGGCAGGGTAATAAGGTCGTCCGACAGCAGCACCACCTTGCCCTCGGCGGCTAAAAGCTGCAAAAGATCCTCCGCCATGGCGGGCTGTATGCCGGGCAGCTGTATATCGGCAAGCCTTATAAACTCAAAGCCCGCCTTGTCCAGCATGGCGGTCAGGGCGCTTTCGAATTGCTTATATACCTCGTCGTGGGGTGTCTCGTAGCCCCCCTCGCAGATAAACTCGCCGCTGCGCTTTATGCGCCCCGTGTCCTCAAGGCGCTGCATGAATTCGTCAAATACGTTCTGCTTGAGCTTGCTCAAAAACCGCACCCTAAGCTCCGCCTTGCGGCTGCCCAGCCTGTACGGGTTCTTTTTATGGAAATCCTCAAGGTATGCCACCATATCGTCAGCCACCTTGTCCCGATAGGAGGTGTGCATGAGGTAAATATCCTTCTTCATGGGGAATGTGGCGACAAGCCCCTGCTCCGCGAGCTTTTCCACCTCCGCCATGGTCTCCTCGGCGGTAAGGCCGGTGAGCTTCGCCACCTCCGCCGCAGTTATGGCGGAATCGCTGTGCTGCTTTATTATCAGCTCTATCATATCCCCGTGGCCGCCCTCTTCCTTGACGGTCATCTCGGATATGGCCCTTTCGTCAAACCGCTTCTTCTTTGCGGGGTTGGCCTCTATGACTACGCCGCCGCCGATGGTCTCCATGGGCGAATAAAAGCGCACTATGAACCTGTCCCCACGGCGCACGGCTATCTCCCCCTCCAGGCGGAGCTGGGCAAGGCCGCTCTCGCCCGGGCCTATCTCGTCCTTATCGAGAAGCACCGCACGGCAGAGCACCTCGCTGGTGCCGGTAAAAAGGTGCAGACGGGTGCGGTTGTCTATCACCCTGTTTGAGGAGGGCAGCACCCGCAGCCGCACGTCCAGCATCATTGTGTTCTTCATGCTGTTGACGGGGGCCAGCACGCAGCCCCGGTGTATTTCGTTCTTCTTGATATTGGAAAGGTTTATGGCTACCCGCTGGCCCGCAAAGCACTCCTCCGCATCCTTGCCGTGTACCTGTATGCTGCGTATCTTGCAAGTCTTGTCCACCGGGTATATTTCAAGCTGGTCCTCCTTGCGTATTCGGCCGGAAATAAGTGTGCCTGTAACTATGGTGCCGAATCCGGATATGGAGAATGCCCGGTCTATGGGCAGCCGGGGTATGGTGTCTATGTCCTTGGGGGTGACCTCCTCCTCTGCCATGTGCTCTATAAGGCTCACCAGGTTATCCAGACCTGCCCCGGTGACGCTGGATACCTCCACCATAGGCGCGCTCTCGCAGAAGCTGCCCTTCAGCTCCTCCCGTATGTCCTCCTTTACCATCTCTAACCAGTCCTCGTCCACAAGGTCGCACTTGTTCAATACGATTATGCACTTTTCTATTCCCAGCAGGCCGAGTATATCAACGTGCTCCCGGGTCTGGGGCATTATGCCCTCGTCCGCGGCGATGACCAGCAGCACAAGATCCATGCCCACTACTCCCGCCACCATGTTGTTTACGAACTTCTCATGCCCCGGCACGTCTATTATGCCCACCCTGTTGCCGCTGGGCAGGTCGAACCAGGTAAAGCCCAGGTCTATGGTTATGCCCCTGCGCTGCTCCTCCTCCCAGCGGTCGGTATTGCGGCCGGTGAGCGCCCTTATGAGGGTGGTCTTGCCGTGGTCTATGTGTCCGGCTGTGCCTACTATTATATTCTTCATATTTTATTTTACCCCCAGTATCCCGGCGACCTCCGCCGCGATAAGCTCTGTCTCGCCCGGCTGCACCGTGCGCATATCCATTAGCGCCCTGTCCTCCTGTACCCGGCATATAACCGGCCTTTCCGCACGCCTGAGCGCCTCCTCAAAGGCCGCGGTGGTCATGCCGTTGGGCTTTATGGCAACGGCGCTGCTCCGAAGCCTCTCCATGGGCATGGAGCCGCCCCCCACCTGTGATTCGCAATCCACGACCTCCACCCGGGCATTGACGTTTGTCAGCATGGCGGCAAGCTTTTCCGCCCGCTCCCGAATTTCCATGGGCGGCTGAGTGAGCATGCGCAGCACGGGTATGTTCCGTATGGCATTTTCCTCGGAAAGATACTCCTGAAGGGTAAGCTCCAATGCGGCTGCCGTGAACTTGTCTATCCGAAACGCCCGGGTCAGGGGGTGCTTCTTTATCTTTTTTATGTATTCCTTCCTGCCCACTATTATGCCCGCCTGAGGCCCGCCCAGCAGCTTGTCGCCGGAGAAGCAGACTATGGCCGCCCCCGCCCTTATGGATTCCTGCACAGTAGGCTCATAGGTGAGGCCGTATTTTGAAAGGTCTATCAGCACGCCGCTGCCTATGTCCTCTATCACCGGCAGGCCGTGCTTATTGCCAAGCTCCACAAGCTCTGCCACGCTTACGCTCTCGGTAAAGCCCACCACCCGGAAATTGCTGGTATGCACCTTCAGCAGCGCGGCGGTGTTCTCGTTTATTGCATCCTCGTAGTCCGAAAGGTGGGTCTTGTTGGTGGTGCCCAGGTCTACCATTATTGCGCCGCTTTGCGCCATGACGTCCGGAACCCGGAACTTGCCGCCTATCTCCACAAGCTCCCCCCGGGATACCGGCACCTCGCCGCCCCGGCAGAGGGCGGACAGGGTGAGCATTACGGCCGCCGCGTTGTTGTTTACGGCCATGGCCGCCTCCGCGCCGGTTATTTTACAGAGCAGCTTTTCAAAGTGGGAATACCTCTCCCCCCTGGCCCCCGCCTCAAGGTCGTATTCCAGATTGGAATAGCCGGAGACTATCGCCATGAGGTGTTCGGCGTGCTTTTTGGATATGAGGGCGCGCCCAAGGTTGGTGTGCAGCACCGTGCCCGTGGCGTTGACGACGGGCTTCAGGTTGGGGGAAAAGAGCTTTTCCGCCGCCGCCGCTATGTCGGGCAGGAGGCTTTCCGTGCGGCGGATAATCTCCGTCTCGTCCTCGGAGGAGGCTATGAATTCCCTCAGCGTCTCCGTCCTCTCGCGAATGCAGTCAACGGTGATCTCCCGGCCGTAGCGGTCAAAGAGCCCCGCCGAATCGCACTGCTCTATCAACGTATCCACCTTGGGTATGGCTCTGAAAAACCGGTTTTTATCCATAACAGGGGTCTCCTTCAAAAAAACGTACAGTATTAAGGATATTCTACCATAATAAGGGCAAAGATAAAAGCGGAAAGGGCGGGAATCATTTTGCCCCGGTTTGGCCCTGAAATATTGACAAAGCCCGCCTGAGTCAATAAACTATAATAGATTATGCAATAATATAAATAAGAAAAAATCAGGCGACCCACTAAGGAGAAAATACATGGCAGAGAAAAAGACCTTCTACATCACCACCCCCATATACTACCCCAGCGACAAGCTGCACATAGGCCACAGCTACACCACCGTGGCGGCGGACGCCATAGCCCGCTATAAGCGCATGACGGGCTACGACGTATACTTCCTCACCGGGAGCGACGAGCACGGCCAGAAGATAGAACGCAAGGCAAAGGCCAAGGGCATTACCCCCAAGCAGTACGTGGACGAGATAGTAGCTTCCTTCAAGGATCTCTGGAAGCTCATGTGCATATCCAACGATGGCTTTGTCCGCACCACCGACGATTACCACGTAAAGGCCGTTCAGAAGATATTCCGCAAGCTGTACGAGCAGGGCGATATTTATAAGTCCGCCTACGAGGGCTGGTATTGCACCCCCTGCGAGAGCTTCTGGCTGGAGCGCCAGCTCAAGGACGGCTGCTGCCCGGATTGCGGCAGGCCGGTGGAGAAGGTCAAGGAGGAGAGCTACTTCTTTAAGATGAGCAAGTATGCCCCCCGCCTTATACAGTACATAAAGGATCACCCGGACTTCATACAGCCCCCCGCCCGCACCAACGAGATGCTGAACAACTTCCTGCTGCCGGGCCTTGAGGACCTTTGCGTATCCCGCACCAGCTTCACCTGGGGCATACCCGTGGACTTTGACGAGAAGCACGTGGTATACGTCTGGCTGGACGCCCTCTCCAACTACATAACAAAGCTGGGCTACGGCTCGGACGACGACAGCCTGTATAAAAAATACTGGCCGGCGGACGTCCACCTGGTCGGCAAGGAGATAGTCAGGTTCCACACCATAATCTGGCCTATCATGCTCATGGCGCTGGGCGAGCCCCTGCCCAAGCAGGTGTTCGGCCACGGCTGGCTGATACTTGAGGGCGGCAAGATGAGCAAGTCCAAGGGCAACGTGGTGGATCCCGTCAAGCTCTGCAACCGCTACGGCGTGGACGCCATACGCTACTTCCTGCTTCGGGAGGTGCCCTTCGGCAGCGACGGCGTATTCTCCAACGAGGCGCTTATTTACCGCATAAATTCAGACCTTGCAAACGACCTTGGCAACCTGCTCTCCCGCACGGTGAGCATGATAGACAAGTACTTCGGCGGCGTTGTCCCCGCCCCCACCTGCCCCGTGCCGGAGGAGGACGAGCCCATAATCGCCCTTGCCGATGACCTGCCGGAGAAGGTAGAGCGGTACATGACGGAATTCAAGGCCCCCGAGGCGCTGGAATCCATATGGGCCCTCATAGGCGCATGCAACAAATACATAGACGTGACCGCGCCATGGATACTGGCAAAGGACGAGGCCAAAAAGGACAGGCTGGCCACCGTCATGTACAACCTTGCGGAAAGCCTCCGCATAGTTGGCATATTCCTTCAGCCTTACCTGCCCAACACCGCGCCTAAGCTCTTTGAGCAGCTTGGCGTTTCCGGCGAATTCACCGCCTACGAAGCCCGCGGGTTCGGCAAGCTGCCCGCCGGCACTAAGGTTCACAGGGGCGAGGCCCTGTTCCCCCGCATAGACGTTAAGAAGGAGCTTGAGGAGCTGGAAAAGGAGAACGCAGCCTCCCACGCCGCCGAAGCCTCCGCCAGCGCAGCCCCCGCGCCCAAGGCAGAGGAGGCCAAGGACGAGGAGCCTCAGGAGCTTATAGACTTTGACACCTTCTGCAAGGTAAAGATGAAGACCGCCAGGGTCATAGACTGCAAGTTCGTAGAGAAGAGCAAGAAGCTTCTGCAGTTCACGCTGGACTGCGGCGAAGCCCAGCCCCGCACCATACTTTCCGGCATTCGCAAGTGGTATTCCGAGCCTGAAAAGCTCATAGGCCGCACGGTGGTCATCGCGGCGAACCTTGCCCCCCGGAAGATAGCCGGCATAGAAAGCCAGGGCATGATACTTTCCTCCATAACCGATGATGGCGAGGGGGAGACCCTCTCCATGCTCACCGTAATGGAGCCGGAAAGCATCCCCGGCGGAAGCGAAATTGGATAGAGCTTACAGCACGCAAAAAGGAGCGGCATTCACCGCTCCTTTTGCGATCCTTGGGGTTGTTAAGGGGCCGCAGTCCCTTAAATTTATTCCGGCTTTGACGGCGACAAGGTGAATTGACCCGAAGGGGCAAGAGAAGGCCCCCTGGGGGGGTACGTCAAAACGGATGAAAACCGGAGGTTTTCGTACTCTGCGGGTTTTGCCGCCCGGGGGCCGCCGCAGCAGGTCAGTTCCGCCCCGCCTCCCGGGGCGGAACCTCATATTTATATCATAGGCAAAAACCGAAAAAAAACTCGCGGAAGTGACCGAAGTCACTTCCGCGAAACGAAGTTATTTGATTGCGTCTACAAGCACATAGCCGGTGCGGTTGTCGTTGTCGAGCACCTGAACGTATGCCCAGGAGCTGCCGGGGGTGTAGCTCCTAACTATCAACCTGTCGCCGGGGTACAGGTCAAAGATCTGTGTGCTGGAGGTGCTGGGAGAGGAGTAGACCCACGTCCTGTAGTTGGGTGAATACTGGCCGCCCACGGTGAGCTCCGCGTTGGGCAGGCAGCTTCCGCCGCTGTAATCGATCCTCGCGCCGCAGTTGGGGCAGTAGGAGTTGCCGTAGGTTATCTCCTTGCCGCATCTGCCGCAGTAATACTTATTGCCCTGGCTGCTGCCGCCTGGATTGTAGCTGCCCTTCTGGGTGAGGTACAGGCTGCTGCAATAGCCCTGCACGCCGGTGCGGGTCTTTACGGAGATCCACTTGCCGCTGGTCTGGCCGGTGAAGGTCACAGCCTCGCCCCTGTCAAGGGTGTATACCACGCGGTACTTGGTGCTGGGGCCCTGGCGGACGTTAAGGCCGGTGGTGGCGTAATAGGTGCCGTAGTTGCCGTTGGGGTAGCTGGGGGTGCTGGGAGTATTGGGGGTGCTGCCGTTCTGCCTTGCGTAGAGCTTCAGGTACTTTGCGCTTGCGTAAGCGTCGGAGCCGTCGGCGGTGAGAAGCTTATACCAGTTGCCGCTCTTGCCTACGACGGTACACTTCTGACCCCTGTTCAAAGAGCCCACGATGGAGTACTTGGTGCTGGGGCCGCGGCGCACGTTCAGCGCGGTGGTGGAGTAGTAGGTGTCGCCGCAATCCGGGCATACCTTGAGGGTGACGCCGCGGTTGCCGGGGTAGCAGTTGTAGTTGGGGTTGTAGCCGGGCTCATACTTGGAATAGGAGAGATAGTTGCCCGCTACATAGGCGTAGCCGTAGCTGCCCCACTGTATCTCATACCATCCGTCGTATACGCGCCCGGTAGCCATTACCATCTCATTCTGCTCCAGGGAACCTAAGATGTAATAGCTTGTGCTGGGGCCGCTGCGGACATTCACCGCACGGGTGGCGTACATTCTGGTCTCTGCGGAAGCGACCGCGGTAAAGCTAAGCATGAGCGCCGCTATCAGCAGGACCGAAAGGACCTTAGAAACGTTTCTTTTCATTTTATTCATACCTCCCGATAGAATAGTCCGGCGATGCTCTTTTCGCTCGCCCTTTGTGTACCCTTATTATAGCCAATAATCAAGAAAAAATGTCGTGTTTATCTTTAAGAATTTGTTAACGATCAATAAACTTGTGGGCGCGCCGCCCTACCCATACAATATATTGCGGCGGCATAAAGCCCCATTTATGCCTATATTATTCACAAATCCCGCCTTGTACGGCCATAACCCCGATGATATAATAAACCAGTACCATCAGTTGACAAAAGCACACAAGCCCTAAAGGCTTGTTTTGGGACGCTCCTGCGTTCTCGTCGCTTGT
>OIYV01000854.1_pt1 | contig 15759 bp, 15 predicted proteins | sample 1588251 | NCBI WGS metagenome assembly OIYV01 (sample SAMN03283282) | human gut metagenome | biome: human-associated habitat; material: feces | host: Homo sapiens | place: Peru | collected 2012
GAGCACCACGTTCGGGACGTGGGGGTCGCAAGTTCGAATCTTGTCACCTCGACCATTTGACCTTAGAAAGCAAATGCTTCCTAAGGTCTTATTTTTTCGTATGATTTTTTAAGAATATGGCGGATTTTATTTGTGTTGATGTTGGTATAAATTTATAACTTCCTTTAAACAATATCTAATACCATTTATTTATCCAGCCGTCTTTATCGGTTACCGATTGAGTAGTTGCGGGAATTGAACTTTCAGTAGTGCTCGAGGTTGAAGAGGTATAGGAAGTTGCATTTTGAACAGGAGCAGTCGTTTTTCCATTAATTTCAGCTGAATCATTCACATTATTTGACGATGCTGTTATCGACTCCTCTTTTGCAGCCGTTGTATTAACTTTTGTACTGCCGTTCTTTTTTGTAACGGCAGTACCTGCAGCTTTCTTTGTTTCGGTTGAAATAACAGTGCTGTCACTGCTGACAACTGTAGTATTCTTTGTAATATTACTTTTGTTTGCACAAGCCACAAGAACACTTAACGAAACCGCTATTAAAACAAAAATTAATAATTGCTTTTTCATTACGCTTCCCAAGTCATATCACCCCACGACAAATCATTGTCTGCAGGGTCTTTGTCATCAATAGTAACACTTGTTGTGATAACATCTGTTGCTTTAAACTTTTCAAGATATGTTATAGGTTTTAAATATTCTTTCTTCATGTTAATTATACCCCTTTCTTTAATAACGAAAATACAGATTGCTTAATATTATCATCTATTTCTTCATCTTCCAAAACAGCATTTGCGACCTGACTGTATGAGCGTTTAACTATCGGAGAATAGAAAAACATTCCGTCAATGTTTACATATCCTCTTACCGAAGCGATTGTATTTAATTCGGATTTCGGTATTTGAGTCAATACCAAATTAAAATATGTAGTGTCGCCGTTTTGTACTGTATTTTTTGCTTTAAATCTTCTGTCGGCTCTGTTGTAATTCAAAGTATCGGTATCGGAATACGTAATCAAAAATCCGTAGTTAACAGTTGTAGCCATATCCTCCAGTTCATCCAATCTGTCCCAGCTAAAGCCAAATCTCATACCCACATTGTTTACACGAATTTGTGCTCCCAATGCATTTACATAATCATCGGCACTGACAATTTCACTGCAACCGAATTTGTCGTTCTTTGCGGAATTTACCGCATTTGAATCGGACACAGTAATAATTGTATACTTATACGGAGCTGTTTCAACCGAATTAAGATTTACACTGTAAGAAAAGTCTTTTCCTGCATATACCTTTAAATTGTTTTCTATATTTAATGCTAAATTCTTACATTTCGGAATAAAAAGTAAACTCAAATTTTTACAATTTAAAAATGGATAACTTTTTTCATAACTGTCGCAAGCAGAATCAGTGCCGACATTTACTGCGTTCGGCAAATACAGCAACTTTAAATTTTCACAATTTCTGAACATACCCGGTGTAATTTGTTTTAAACTGCCAAGCTTTATTAATTCCGCCTTAGCTCCGTCAAATATCCAAGGTGCTACCACAGAATTCAGTTTGTCTGCTATTATTTTTTTAAAACCGGAATGTGCAAGACCTTTTTGTGTAACACTTGATAAATTAGGCGCAATTAAATCGACATTGCAATTATAGCAATCATAAAATGCCATTCTTTGAATAGTGGCAATATTTGGAATATTTACATAATTAAGCTTATCACATTTGTAAAAAGCTTTTGACAAATATCTTACTTTCGGTAAGTCGGCTTTTTCTATCGGAGTTTCAAAAAATGCCTCATCATATATTTTGAGTGCTTCGGGGAAATATACCTCTTTGATTTTTGTTCTCTTAAAACAAGAATGTTTAATTCCTTCAACTCCGTTTGCAACTATTGATGACAAAGGCGTATTTGCAAACGCATATTCAGAAAGTAAGGTAACAGAGTCGGGCAAAACAATACTGTTAATATCAGAAAACTTAAAGCATTGTTTTCCGATGCTTTCCGGCGTTATCCCGTCTATTTTATCGGGAATAACCAAATTCTTTTCACTGCCTAAATAAGCTAATATTGTGCCGTCTGCATCAATCTTATAATCGGATTCACCGTTTTTATGAATATAATAATCAAGACTCAGGAACTTGCTGTGTAGCTTTGAGCCTATCCTTGGATAAGCGGCGGCAATAATTCTTGTATCCTCGGTTACATTTATTGGATTTTTATATACCGTACCGTTTTCTTTTGTAGGCAAACTGCCGTCTGTTGTGTATATAATATCAACCAGTGACAGTGAATTTGAACATTTCAATTCAACATTGATGTCATCCTTATAAACTCCGGAAGTGTAATTTGATGTGACATTTGCATACCTTGAGCCCTCTATTATATTAGTAAAATTAACAACACCTATTCCGTATTGCTTATTACAATCTCCTTTTCTGAAAGGAATTGCTGTGTCATATAAGCATTGTCTGACCTGAGCCGGAGTATAATCCTTATGTTCCATAAGAGTCAAAGCAGCCGCCGATGCAACAATCGGTGATGAAAAAGAAGTTCCGCTCACATCAAAAAGTGATTGCTTAAGTTCATTATTTACATAATTATAACCGTAGGTATACACATTATACGGAGCGGCAATATCGGTTATGCATGAATAACTTGATTTATCATGCGGAACTCCTTTTGAAGTTGTTCCCGCAACAGCTATAACATTATCATATCCCCCCGGAGATACAGCATAACTTATTTCACCGCCTGTGTTACCTAATGAAGAAACCATTGTGACTCCGGCATTATTTAAATCATTAATAAGGTCTTCTTCTTTATTAACAAGAGCATTCAGACCTTTATCTTCTCCGCTAAAAGACATATTAATTATATCCGGCTTATCGTTTGCCTCATTAATATATGAAAGAGCCAATTCGATACTTGAAGTATAAATATTCCCGTTTTTATCAGCTATCTTATAATGCTTTATTTTAACATTACTCGGAGTGCATGATACTATAACACTCGAAACAAGAGTGCCATGCTCTTTTAATATCGGACGGGTTTCCAGTTCATCATTAGAAGCATCTGATGAAAAATCCATATATGTACGGATTACTCTATCTTTAAAAACATCAAGAGAATATTGAATACCCGTATCAAGAACAGCAACAACAATCTGTGATTTTATTTTGTTTTTATAATAATCAAGAGCTGTATTTACATCACTTTCCGAATCCACACTCAAGGTATTGAAACTATCTGTATAAGCAGTTATCGAACTTGATTTGACGCTGTCCACAGATGTTTGTTTTACAACATCTTTATTTTCTGCGTTTTCACTTTTAAAAACAGAATCATAATACGGCTCATATCCGCTATTGTAAAACTGTTCAAAAGCATATTTTGCATCAGCTTCATTTTTATATTGAATATAATTACTTCCATAAATATATGCAAATGATACAGAATCGTATGTTTCTGACAAAGGAGCTCCGTTTGATACAATAATTCTATCGGCAACACATACGGACTCTTCGGGATTCTTTTCCAACTCCGTTCTATACTCTGTATCGTTTTTATACATATGCGCCAACGAATCAATAACACTTTCTACGTCTGACTGTTTTGCTTGTGCCGAAATATAATTATTCATCGGACTTATCGTTCCAAGCATTATACAAATCATTATACATATACTGATTATTCTTTTACTTTTTTTCATTAAATTCTCCTTTTTGTTTAAAAATAAATACATTATAAATATAAATATTAATAAACAAATATCAAGATATATTGATAAATGCAGAAAAATAGAGGATAAGTGCAGAAAACAAGTTGAAATAAAAAATGCCTCGGAATTAACCGAGACATTTTAACGGAGCGTTTTATTTTTTTGAAAACACTATATCTGTTTCAAACATTTTTGATTTATCATCATATTTCCAATCATAAATTGCATTATATTTTTTTATTACATTTTTGATACTTTTTGTACCAAAGCCATGAAATGATTTATCATTTTTAGACGTTTTCAAAATTCCGTTTTTATTTATCGGAGCAAAATCGCAACTGTTTTTTACTAATAATCCATCATACATAGCGTTTTTAGAAAATAAATACAACTGAATAATTTTGCTGTTAGACTTTTCTGCTGCTTCTATTGCATTATCCAATATGTTATTCATCAAAGTAGACAAATCAACATCATCAATATAAGAAAGATTTGCTGTTTTCACATCAATATCAAATTGAATATTTTTACTATCGCAAAGTCTTGAATACTTACTGATTATTAAATCTAACATTTTGTTTTTACTTATACCTATACGAGAAAAGTGTTCAATATTTGGGTATAATTTATCGACATAATCTTGAACGGCATTTATATCCTCAAGATTTCTTATCTGCGTTAAATGATTTTTTATATCGTGTGAAAATAAATGCATTTCTTTATTTGTTTGTTCTAATATTTCATAATATTTTTCATCTTGTTCTTGTTGACGTTGAATTTCTTTGATTTCATGAAGTTCATTTGAGTTCTTTAACGAAAATTCATATATTACAAATACTAATATATTTGCAAAAAGAATACCTATGCAGGAAACTATCCAAAGTACATTCATGATTTGAGTTAATGTAATTTGATATGTAATATACCTAAAACATATTAAAATAAACATACTTGATAGTGGCATGACAAAAAGTAACCAAAAAAATTTATTGTCAGTGCTTTCTTTTTGAGCCAAAAATTTCAATATTACCATCATAATTGAAAAATACAAAAGCTTACTAATTACTGTTACAAACACATATGCCGATATGTTTTTTTCTAATGCATTAAAATCGTCAAAGAAAGCCACACCGATTATTGAAGTTATAATTTCCGTTGCAAACATTACAATTAAAAACAACAGCGAATGGAATAAAGCTGTTTTGAAGCTTATATCATAAAGAAAATAAAATAATAAGGTATATGACAAAAACATAAGCGCTATATTTAAATATGTTATATTAAGTTGATATACACATCCGAGAAACGTTGTATTTAATAAAAATATAACGATTCTGGCTTTTCGGCTTTTCTTTTCACTAAATAATGTATCAGAATAATAAAAAACCATCAAAAACTCAAATAAATACATGAATATATCAATAATTATTTTAGTCATTTTTAAAGTCCTCTCCGATAAAATCTAAGAACCGTCTTTTAAATATTGGCTGTTTTCTTGTTGCAATTGAAATTTTTATAAAAGAGTAAGGCTCTAATAAGGATAACTCTTCTCGCTTGTAACTTTTAATATAATTTAAATTTACAATAAAACTATTATGTGGTACTGCAAAACAAGTGGAATTTAAGAAAGTACGAAGCTTTTTGATTGGTTCCTTGATTCTGTAATATGAGTTTTTAGTATAGACATATACGCTCTTGAATTTTGCTTCAACATAGACTATATCAGAACACCTAAGACGTATAATTTGATTGCCTTTTGTTGTGAATGTAATAATGCTTTCATTAATTATCGATAATGCCTTATCAAGGGCAGAGAATATACGTCCTTGTGTCACCGGTTTATCAATATAGCGTGTGACATTAATGTCCATAGCGTCATCTAAATATTGACGATAAGAAGTTACAATTAAAATCACTGTATGCTTGTCCTTTGATTGAATATTTTTGGCAATTTCAATTCCGTTTGAATCGCCTAATTCTATATCAAGAAAAAGAATATCATAATTAACTTGCGAATTTAATAAATCCGTTCCATTTTTAAAATCATCAATTATGTACTCTATATTATGAATTTTAAAATACTCATTTGCAAATGCCTTTATTGAAAGTCTGTATTCTGTTATATCATCACAAATTGCAATTTTCATATTATCATTCCTAAATAAAAAAATCGTATAATCATAAATTAATTATACGATGATGGGTATTTAATTGCAAGTGACTTTATTTTAAGAAAACATCAAATTAAGCAACCGCCTGTATAAAAAGGTTTCTTGCAGTTATTTCAAAAACTGTAATTAGTCACTTCGACCAAAAAACCTCTCATTTGCGCAACGGCAAATGAGAGGTTTTTGTTATTTTAAATTGTTCTTAATTCTGTATGTCATTGACGACGGGTGTTTGCTTCCCCAAAGGAAATAAATAATTACCGAAACGATATTTGCAATCGAAATAATCGCAAACATATGATTATATCCCACGCTGTCGATGAGCACACCGGCAATACCGCCACCGATTCCTATGCCGATGTCGTATGCGCAAAGGAAAGTGGAATTTGCCGCACCACGGCGCTCGGGCGGAGCAATATTGACAGCCATAGCCTGAAGTGCAGGCTCAATACCGCCAAAGGCAAAGCCCGAAAATACACCTGAAATGATAAATGTAACATTATTCGGAACGAATGCAAGCAAAAGCAAAGCCGCAAGCATAAGAATATTGCACGCATACACAAAAATGCCTTCGCCTCTTTTGTCGGCTTGCTTGCCTATGAGCACCCTTGTCAAAAACAGCATAACAGCCATAACTGTGAAATATACACCGCCCGAAAGAGTGATTTTGTCGGTTTGTGATGCAAATTTTAGCGTGTAATTTTCAAGTGCACCGTATGTTAAAAGAAATACAAGCACAACACACGAAGCAGGCAAAGCGTCCTTGTCTATGAGTCCTTTAATATTAAGCGGTTTCTTTTCAATGTCCAATTTAGGCACTTTCAAAAAAGCAAACAGCACAAGACACAAAACCATACATCCTGTTGAAACGCCAAACAGCACCGTAAAACTCTTGTTCATCAAAGCTTCGCCGATTGCAGGTGCACAGGCTGTGGCAAGAGCCGTTGCCATGCCGAACATACCCATACCCTCGGAAAAACGCTCCTTTGGTATAATATCCGAAGCTATTGTTGATGTTGAAGTGTTTGAAAATGCAAGAGCAAATCCGTGAATCATACGAAATACAACAGCAAGTGCAATAGACGACAGCACGGTATAAACAAGCAAATAACCCATAGGCATCAGCGCCATACCTAAAATGCCAACGAGCAAAATTAACTTTCGTTTGCCGTTGTCAAGCATCCAACCGACAAACGGTCGGCACACAACCGACACAACGCAAAACAGCGTTACGCACAAACCCGATATACTGTCGGAATATCCGAGAAATGATATAAAAAACGGAAAGGTTGACAGTATCATCAAGTGATTTAAAAATACAAGGAAGTTGACTACAATAATTATAATAAAATCCTTGCTCCAAAGTTTTACATTCGATTTTTCTTTCATAAAACACCATCCTATCTTATTTGAGCAAAAGAAAAAGCGCAAGCCCATCCGGACTTACGCTTCAGACTGTTGATAAAGTTCGCAAGAAAACGAAATTCAAAAACTTTCTCAATAGCCTATTTTCGCTACTCGATGCTTTGTATTATATCACCTGAAAAATCAAAAAGTCAAATGTTTTTTAACAGAATACCGAATTAATCATTTTTAACGGCTGATTGATTTAGCCTTTTGTATTCAGGGTCATTTTTAACATTTCCGATAAAAACAGGTCTGCACTCAAGACGAGGATACTTTTCAATCAAGTAATTATATAATTCCAAAGAAATAATCACTGTATATGAACCGACCTCGCCGTCAAGGCAGTTTATATGTTTCATTTTGTCAAACGCTTCTTTAGAAATGTATACAGGACAACCCAAACGATTATATGCGTCAAAATAGCTGTCATCAACTTCAAACTTTTTTGTTTTGCAATGTTCGCAATAAAATATTTGTCTTTCTGCATTATTTTCGGTTATTGAAGGCAACATATTTTTAGGTGTAACCTGATATCCTAAAATTTCATTATTCTTTCTTGAATAAATCGGTCTGAAATTACTTTCCGCAATTCCAAACTCAAGCATATCATTTTTTAGCTTTTCGGATACTCCGCTGTCATAAGTATCTAAAAGATAATAGTCTTTGTTTTTCGGAAATGAGGATTTCGGATATTCATAGTCTTTTTTCTGCTCAACTTCATTTTTGCACTTAGGACACAGATAAAAATAATCATCATAACAATCGGCAGAATATCTGTATACTAACTTAACAAAATTAAATTGATATGCGACCGCCTTGCTGCAATCGCCCCACTTCTTTTCAGCGTAAGTCATAATTAAACCTTAACTTTCTCCTTTAATCAAAACATTCAAATTACTATCTGCATTCGGGCCAAATAATCTCGTCATCATTTTTAAACAACGGTGAGAAAGCAAAGGATGTTACTTCGTTGAATTCCAAAGTGAAATAAGTGTTGCAGTCATTAAAGTAAACCGTATCAAAATAATCGTAACTGTCGACTTCGTAGTTTTCATATCCGTTCTTTTTCATAAAAGACAGCAATTCGTCAAACGACATTCCGATAACTTCGGTTGACAGAAAAGTGACTTCCTTTTTGAAAACTTCAATAGAATAAAGCCGATTGCCTTCTTCAAAATCGAAAATCAATTTTAGTTTTAACGAATTATATAAGAACTCTTTGTTGTCATCAATGCCTGCAATAGCCCTATCAGGCATACCGAGTGTTGCAATTACTTCGTTTTCTGTCATACCGAATATAATATTTGACAATCCTTTTCCGATTTCAACATTCATTTTTATGTTTTCTCCTTTCTGTGCGTTGCATAAGGATTAAACTGTTTATTTAGGCCAAATAATTTCATCATTAATAAATAACGGTGAAAATTCAAACGATGTAACTTCGTTGAATTTTACAGTAAATGAAGTGTCGCATTCGTCAAAGAAAATTGTATCAAAATCTTCAAAATCGTTAATTTTGTATTTTTTATATCCGTTATCTTTCATAAAGGACAATAGTTTATCAAACGACATTCCGATAACTTCGGTTGACAAAAAAGTGACTTCTTTTTTGAAAACTTCGATAGAATAAAGCCGATTGCCCTCTTCAAAACCGAAAAACAGTTTTAACTTTAGAGAATTATATAAAAACTCTTTACCGTCTTCTCTGCATGTGAGAATTCTATCAGGTTTGCCGAGTGTTGCAATTACTTCGTTTTCCGTCATTCCAAATATAATATTTGGCAATCCTTTTCCGATTTCAATATTCATATACTTAACTTTCTACTTTAATAAACCGTGTGGATGATTTTCAGCGTAAAATACTGCCGTTAATCATATTAATAAAACACAAGGTTTGTGTCGTTTTCGGTGATGTTGAGGACTGTGCCGTTGTTTGAAAAATGAAGTCTGCCGAAGATGCAGTCGTTGAAATCCTGCGATGAAAAGCTGTAAAAGTCGGTGTAGTCCTCGTCAATCGGAATTGAAGCGGTGAGGGTACAGATGTAGTATCTGTCGTTGTATTCCGAATTCTTTGCAGTCAAGCCGTATTTGCTTGCAAATTGCTCTGCACCTTTTTTGCTGTTAAACACAAAGTATATTTCGCCGTCGATAAACCACGATTTTTTGCCGTTTTTATCCTCTGTGTATTTGATTGTGTGCTGACCTTCAATAAACTCAACGCTCAAAACCCTGTGGTCGTTTGCCATTTCTGCCAAATCATTGTTGATCTGCGGGGTGTCGATTTTTTCAAAAAGTATAAGTTCATCTTCAACTTTTTTGTCGTTGTCGCCATCTGTGCACGAATACCTGCAATAACCGTCTTTGCCGTAAAATGTGTTGCCGACAAGATTGAATTTTTCGCCGTCATATTGGTATTCTGCAATTTTCGGAAAATCGTTGTCATACTTCTTTTGCGAAGTGATGTATATGTCGTTTGCGCCGTATTTTGCACTGCCGTCAAGCTTATTGAAAGAGATTGTGTAGTCCTCGCACTCGGCATTTACACCGATTGTTTTGCCGTCTTCCAAAATATATTTAACGGTTAAACTCTTGCCGGAATTCGACTTGATGTAATAATCAAAAGAATTTTCGCCGTATCCGATATACTTTTTGTATACAATATTGCCGTTTCTGTCGTAATAATCGATTGTTCCTGTGGCTGATTCGTCATCTTTTTCCTCAACTTTTTTCAGTCCCTCAACTTCCATATAGTGATTCAAATCAACGGTTGATGCGTCATTCATAACCTCATCGGGCGTCATAAGTCCCTCGGTGTCGGTGTTGAAACCCGTGGTGGCTTTGGCGGTGGTTGGTGCTTCGGTAGTCGGCTTGTCGTTTTCGGTCGGTTTTGAGCAAGCCGAAAAGACGGTGAAAATCATTGCCGTTGCCATAAGTACGCATAATAATTTTTTCATAAAAACATCTCCTTTTATTTAGGCGAACACAGTTCGCCCCTATATTATTTTGTTTCGGTATTGTGACGGTGTCATATTTTTTCTGCGTTTGAACATTCGGTTAAAGTAGCTTAAATCGTTGAAACCGCACGACAACGCAATTTCCGTTATCGACAAATCGGGCAGTCGCAACTGCTCCGCCGCACATTCAATTCGGTAATAGTTGAGGTAATCAATCGGTGATTTGCCCGTAAGTTCCTTGAACGCTCGGCAAAAATATTGCGAATTGAGGTGAGCCTCTCTTGCCAAATCGTCAAGAGTGAGCGGCTTTGAATAATCGTTTCTGATTTTTGTCAGCACTCGTTTTATCTGCTTGTTTTTGCGGTAAACCGTGTCAAAATCGTCCGTTCGGCAGGGAGATTTTTGCTCAAGCACTTCGCCGATGAACTGCCACAAAAGTCCTGTTGTTGTAAAAGTATAAGTTGAGCCTTCCTTTTCCATATTAACAAAAAGCTCGTCAACGATTTGTCCGCACTTTGATGTGCCGTCAAATATCATTTCACCCACGCTGCCGTTGTCAAGCGACGAATTATATTTTTCAAGGCACTGAGACGATTGCGATAAAAACCGCTCAATGTCAAAAACAACACATTCGTATATGCAGTTTTGGGGCGTTCCGCCGTGGATAAATTCACCGGGGATAAATGCACTCTGCCCTTTTTGCAAAGTGTATGCCGTGCCGTTGATTGTCAGATGAAGTTTGCCGTCAAGCACAAGAATAAGCTCACATTCCATATGCCAATGAAACGGCATTTCATATTGCGGATGATTGATGTCTACATAATATAATTGTATAGGAAACCCAAATGTGCCGCGCACCTGATTTTCCTGATAGCCTAAATATCGCATAATTTCACCTAAAATGTCAATATTGTCCTACTACTTATCATTATACACCTTGTTTTATATAAAAATCAACTATATAATAAAAATATAGTATTATTGAAAGGAATATTTAACTATGGATATTGAAACAATCAAAGAGCAAATCTGTGATGTGTGCCATAAGATGTGGCAACTCGGTTGGGTTGCTGCCAATGACGGCAATGTAAGCGCATTGCTTGAGGACGGCACAATCCTTGCAACACCGACAGGTATGAGCAAGTCATTCATCACTCCTGACAAGCTCATCAGAATCGACAGAGAGGGTAATGTTCTTGAGGCAGCCGAGGGACTTCGTCCTTCAAGCGAAATCAAAATGCACCTTCGTTGTTACGACAAAAGACCCGATGTAACAAGCGTAATCCACGCACACCCACCGGGAGCAACAGGCTTTGCAGTGGCTCACAAGGCAATGGATATGTACAATATGATTGAGGATGTAGCGGCAATCGGCGCAGTTCCTCTCACACCGTACGGCACTCCGTCAACAACGGAAGTTCCCGATGCAATCGAGCCATATCTTGAGGAACACGATGTTATGCTTCTTGAAAACCACGGCGCTCTTGCAGTAGGCAGTGATGTAATCACAGCTTTTTACAGAATGGAAAGCCTTGAACTTTGGGCAAAAATCACAATCAATGCCGTTATCCTCGGCGGAAGCCACGACATTGACCAAAAAAACATCCAAAAACTCATCGACCTCAGAAGCTATTACAGAATCACAGGTCGTCATCCGGGCTATAAGGTATTCAATCCTGAGGACGAAATGCTCCACAAAAAGGAGGACTGATTATGCTCAAAGGTATCAATCCTATCGTTTCACCCGAACTCCTCAAGGCTCTTTGCGAGATGGGGCACGGTGACGAACTTGTAATTGCAGACGGCAATTTTCCTTGCGAAAGCGTTGGCAAAAACGCAATCGTTGTTCGTGCGGACGGACATTCAACAACCGATGTTTTGGACGCTGTTTTGTCACTTATTCCGCTTGATACATACACCGAAAAGCCTGTTGCACTTATGGAAGTTGTCAAGGGTGACAACACGCCGACTCCTGCAATTTGGGCAGAGTACGACAAGCTTTTAAACAAATACGAGCCTGACCATCACGATATTGAAATGACAGAGCGTTTTGCTTTTTATGAAAGAGCAAAGAATGCTTATCTCATCATCGCAACAGGCGAAACCGCAATTTATGCAAATGTTTTGCTCAAAAAAGGAGTAGTAACAGTATGAGCCGAGTATTAGCATTCGACTTTGGTGCGTCAACGGGCAGGGCAATCCTTGCCGAATACAAAAACGGCAAAATCGAGTACAACGAGGTTCACCGTTTTGACAATGTCCTCACCGAAAAAGACGGGCATCTCCGCTGGGATTTTCCGTATCTTTTGGGCGAAGTAAAAAAGGCGATAGAACTTGCCGACAATGCGGACTCTCTTGCTTTTGACACTTGGGGCGTTGATTACGGACTTGTAAACGCTGACGGAGAAATTGCCGACTTGCCGATTTGCTACCGTGACGGCAGAACAAAGGACGCACCTCAAAAAATATTTGAGAGCATTTCTCAAACGGATTTGTACAAAAAAACAGGCAATCAGATTATGCCGATTAACACCCTCTTTCAACTTTTGACAGAGGAAAACGACAGCGCCGATATGTTCCTGTTTATGCCCGACCTCTTTGCTTATGCACTTTGCGGAGCAAAAACAGCGGAGCAAACAATCGCCTCAACATCTCAAATGCTTAATTTGAAAAATGCCGAGTGGCAAAAGGATGTTTTTGCACTCACCGGCAAGAGCGAAAATATGCTTCCGCCTATCGTTGAAAGTGCAACCGTTGCAGGAGAATACAACGGCATAAAGGTCATCAAGGTTGCAGGCCACGACACACAGTGTGCTGTTTGTGCAATGCCGAGCGTTGACGGAGAAGAAGCGGCGTTCCTTTCTTGCGGAACTTGGTCGCTCATCGGCTGTGAATGTGACGAGCCGATTCTCACTCAAAAGAGTATGGAGGACGAACTTTCAAACGAACTCGGTGCAAACGGCAAAATCAATTACCTAAAGAATATCAGCGGTTTGTGGCTGATTCAGGAAATCAGACGCAATTTCAGAGAAGAGGGCAAGGACTATTCCTATAACGATATGGAACAGCTTGCAAGGAATGAAAAACCGTTTGAATTTTTCATTGACCCTGATGAGGACATCTTTGCTTCTCCAAAGGATATGCCTAAAAAAATCCGTGATTATTGCAAAAAGACGGGTCAGTGCGAGCCTAAATCGGACGGTGCGTTGGTTAGATGTATCTACGAGAGCCTTGCAATGAAGTACCGTTTTGCAATCAAGCAGATTGAAGAAAACACGGGCAAACGCTTTGATGTGCTTCATCTCCTCGGCGGCGGCACAAAGGACAGCTTCCTTTGTCAGATGACAGCCGACAGCCTCAATTTGCCTGTTGTTGCAGGTCCGACAGAGGCAACCGCTCTCGGCAATATCATTCTTCAGCTCATCGCACTCGGCGATATTGAAGATGTCAATGCCGGCAGAACAATTATAAAATCACAGGAAAATCTAAAAGAGTACAAGCCAATCAATCCTCAAAGTTTTGAGGAGGCTTACGAAAAATTTTTAAACGCTATAAAATAAATTTGTAAAGGAGTAAATTTTTATGAATTATCCTAAAATCGGTATCCGTCCTGTAATCGACGGCAGATGGGGCGGCGTGCGTGAAAGCCTTGAGGAGCAAACAATGGGTATGGCAACTTCTGCCGCAAAACTCATTGAAGAAAATCTTTGCTATCCTGACGGCACACCTGTTCAGTGCGTAGTTTCAAACACAACTATCGGCGGCGGTGCAGAAGCTGCTGCTTGCGAGGAACAGTTCTCAACAGAAAATGTTGTTGCAACTCTTTCCGTAACTCCTTGCTGGTGCTACGGTATGGAAACATATGACAACAATCCAAAAACAATCAAGGCTGTTTGGGGCTTCAACGGTACAGAAAGACCGGGTGCGGTTTATCTTGCCGCTGTTATGGCTGCTTATGCACAAAAGGGTATGCCTGCATTCTCAATTTACGGCCACGATGTTCAGGATATGGACGACAAGTCAATCCCTGCCGATGTTGCGGAAAAGATTTTGCGTTTTGCAAAATGTGCCGTATCTGTTGGTTGGATGAAGAATAAGTCATATGTAAACCTCGGCGGTATCGCAATGGGTATCGCAGGCTCATATTGTGATGCTGATTTCTTCCAGAAGTATCTCGGCATCCGTCCTGAGTGGGTTGATATGACAGAAATCGTACGCAGAATTACACTTGAAATCTACGACCACGACGAATACGACAAGGCTATCGCTTGGGTAAAGGCCAACTGCAAGGAAGGCTTTGATGTAAACGCAGGCAAGGACTTCCCTGAAATTATCAGAAAGTCAAAAGTTGTTTCTCCTGACAAGGATTGGGAGTTCATCACAAAGATGACACTTATCGTTCGTGACATTCTTTTCGGCAACAAGAAGCTTGACGAAATGGGCTGGCACGAGGAAGCACTCGGCAAAAACGCTGTTGCAGGCGGTTTCCAAGGACAGAGAAATTGGACAGACTGGCTTCCGAACGCAGACTTCACAGAGGCTATTATGGCTTCAACATTCGACTGGAACGGCAAGAAAATGCCTACTCCTTTCGCAACAGAAAACGACACACTCAACGGTGCTTCAATGATTCTCGGCACTCTTGTTTCTGACACCGCTCCTTGTTTCCACGATGTTCGTACATATTGGAGCCCTGACGCTTGCGAGCGTGTAACAGGTATGCGTCCTGACGGTGTTGCAAAAGACGGCTTTATTCACCTCATCAACTCGGGTGCAACTGCTCTTGACGGTTGCGGTGCTTCAAAAAACGAAAACGGCGAATGCTGTATGAAACCGTTCTGGAAGATGACAGAAGCCGACATCAAGGCTTGCATTGATGCAACAGATTGGTGCAGAGCAAACTATGAATACTTCCGTGGCGGCGGATTTTCATCACACTTCCGTTGCAAGGCAGAAATGCCTGTAACAATGCTCCGTATCAACATTGTTGACGGTATCGGTCCTGTTCTTCAGCTTGCTGAGGGTTACACAGTTGACCTCCCTGACCAAATCCACAACACTATCGATCAGCGTACAGACAAGACTTGGCCTACAACTTGGTTTGCTCCGACCCTCACAGGCAAGGGTGCATTCAAGGATGTTTACAGCGTTATGGCAAATTGGGGCGCTAACCACGGCGTAACAATCTACGGTCATGTCGGCGACAAGCTCATCACGCTTGCTTCAATGCTTCGAATTCCTGTAAATATGCACAATGTTTCGGACGACAGAATTTTCCGTCCGCAATGCTGGGCAGCATTCGGCACAGATGATGTTCAGTCAGCAGATTACGAAGCTTGCAAAACATACGGCGCTCTTTATAAATAAAACATTATTGCAAAACAAAAAGGTTGGGATTTCCCAACCTTTTCGTTTTACAAATTATTTCAGCCGAATAAAGATTAAATACTTGCTTTAGTTAAAATACCAAAGCAAGTATTTTTCATTTTATATAAGACTTCTCGATACACCGCC
>OIYV01000856.1_pt1 | contig 15733 bp, 18 predicted proteins | sample 1588251 | NCBI WGS metagenome assembly OIYV01 (sample SAMN03283282) | human gut metagenome | biome: human-associated habitat; material: feces | host: Homo sapiens | place: Peru | collected 2012
ATTGATGATTGCAGAAATTCCATCAATTTACATTTAAAATTATACGTGTTATAATATTTGCATTAAAGGGCAAAAGGAGGCTGTTATGAAGGTTTATAAAAAGAGATTACCTGAGGGTGTTAAGAAACAATTTGCACTTGAAAAGGGTATTAAGGTTAAAATATTAAATAGTTTATATTTTGATAAAAAGAAAAAGAAGAATAAGTAATACATGTATTTATTCTTTTTAAATTAAATAATATGGAAAGAGGTTTATTATGAAGTTTATTGTTAGTGAAGATTTTTTTAATTTAGTACCAGATGCTGTTTTTGGGGTAGTAGTCGTAAAGAATTTTGATAATAGTGTTAACTATGACAAAATTAATGAATTATTTAAAAATAGTTTAGAAGAAGCTCAAGAAAAGTTTTTAAACGTTAAAATTAAAGAAGAGACTTGGATAGAACCATATAGAGAAGCTTTTAGAAGTTTAGGAATTAATCCTAATAAATTTATGTGCTCAATAGAAGCTTTGATGACTAGAATATCTAAAGGTAATAGTATTCCATCTATTAATCCAATTGTTGATTTAGGAAATGCTTTATCATTAAAATATCATATTCCAGTTGGGGTTCATGACATTTCTAAGTTTACTAATGGTGAGGTTATGATAAGAAAAGCTACTACTGATGATGTTTTTGTACCTTTTAATTCTACGGAGGTAGAACATGCTGATGAAGGAGAATTTGTATATGCTTCAGGAAATGATATTAAAACTAGAAGATGGACTTGGAGACAGGGAGAAAATAGTAAGGTTACTGAAAATGCGAAAGATTTCTTTATTCCAATTGATGGATTTGTTTCTAATAAAGAAGAAGTCTTAAAATTACAAAGTGATTTAGTTAGCGTTCTTCATGATGAATTAGGTCTTAATGTTGAAACTGGCGTAGTAGATAAAGACCACAAAGAATTTATAGCAAATTTATAAAGTTTAGTTCATGTATGAACTATTTTTTTGTTTTAATAAACTATTTTTTTTGTTAAAATTAAAGTAGGATGTGTAAGATATGATACAGTTTAAAAATATAACTAAAAAATATAAAGATGTTATTATTTTTGAAAATGCTAGTTTTTGTTTGCCAAGTACGGGAATTGTTGTTTTAAGTGGGGAAAATGGTACTGGAAAAACAACGCTCCTTAATATATTAACTGGTTATGATAATGATTATGCTGGTGATTATGATAGTGTCCATGTAAATGAAATAGGGTATGTATCACAAGATTTGTTTTTTCTTGAAGATCAAAGTGTTTATAATAATTTAGATATATATGATATTGATGAGAAAAAAATAGATGTAGCATTAGATAATTTTGGTTTGAGCTACTTAAAAAATAAGAAAATTCGTAATCTTAGTGGTGGTGAAAGACAGCAAATTTCCATTATTAGAGAATTACTGAAAGAAAATAAAATTACTATTTTTGATGAAACGTTTTCCTCAATAGATGAAGAATCTAAAAGAATGATTATGAAACATGTTAAATCATTAAGTAAAAATAAATTGTTTATAATTGTATCTCATGATAAGTTTGCACTTTCGTTTGCAGATGTTGTTTTAACAATAAATAATAAAAAAATTACCACTGATGTTATAAATGAAAATAGTCAAGAACAAATATCTAATAAGCCTCACAACATAAAAAGAAGGTTTGTTTATTTAAATGTATTAAGATTTTTAAAAAATAATATAAAGAGTATTTTATTAAATGGATTTTTTCTTTTTTTGGTAAGTTTTATATTGCTATTAACTAGTTTATTTGGTGATTTGAATTTAGCAAATGTGCAGTTAGATATTTTAAAACATGAAAATGATAACACTCTTATAATTTCAGATACGGGAAAAAATAATAATTTTTTACATGGTTATTGTTATGAAAAAAATGGTTCTATTTTGCGCTTTTTTGAAGATTTAAATGATAATAGCACTAATATTTACTATGTAAAAGAAGGGCATTTAAATTTATATGTGTATAATGATGATTTTAATCAAAATGGAATAATTGGTAGTTTGCCGGTTATGGATAATCAAATTGTAATATATCAAATCTTAGCTGAGCAAATATTGCATTATGGGGTAGAAACTTCAGAAGGTTTTTATAAACCTAAAAATATAAATGAGCTGCTTAATAAAGAGATTATTATTGGAGATGGTTTGCCAGTGCAAATTACCGGAATTTTATTGCAGGATTTAAGTTTATTTGAGGATATCAAGAATGGGTTAAATACTAATGCTAAACTGGAAGATTTGTTTCTAGATAAAGTAAGTATATATAAATTGGTTATTTTAGTAAATGAAAGCTTTTTTGATTATATTCAAGCTAATGGGTACACTGTAAATACTACTTTAAGTAAAAATGCATTTTACTTTGTAAAGGATATTGATAAGGCTTATGAGATATTAAGTGAGATAAATAAGAATAGTAAAATTCACATGGCTGATGGAACTTTTGATGTCGTGGGTACTCATTATAGCATGGCTTTATCAAGGATATTATATAAGCCAATATTTATTGGAAAGATATTAAAAAAGTTAGTTTGGGTATTTTATTTATTATTATTTTTTGTTTCATTTTTATTCTTTAAATTATTAACTAAGAAAGATAGTAAAAATATATATGCACTTTATAGGTTAGGTTTATCTAATAATAAATTATGTTTATATTATTTGTTAATAACAATGGTTAGTAGTTTTATTCCTATACTTTTATCTGTGTCTTTTTTAGAGATTTTGGTGATAGTATTAAATAAATATATTCAAGGAAAGGCACTATTTTATTTAAGACCGTTTGATTTTTGTTTTGATATTAATATAATTTTGATATTAGCTTTATCAATTTTTGGATGTTTAGCTAATTTTGTGTATAACTTAAAAAAACGTAAAGGGGTTTTAAGAAATGAGTAGTAATTTATTGACCATAAAGAATTTAACTAAAAAATATAAAGATGGGTATGTTGCATTAGACAATGTTAGTTTTAATTTACCAAGTGCGGGGCTTATTGTTATTACAGGTCATAATGGATCAGGAAAATCAACCTTAGTTTCTATATTAGCTGGTTATGATAGAAAATTTTCTGGTGAGATTTTATATGATAATAAAAATATAAAGAAAATTAAAAATTATACGTTTAAGAACATTGGGTATATTTCACAAAAACATTCTTTAATTGATAAGTTAAATGTTGGTGATAATAAAAAGATTTTTAATAGAAATAATAAAGATGATTTTAGTTCAATGGTTCCTGATAATAAAAAAATAGACGAGATCTCGGGAGGGCAAGCAAAATTAGTTGAAATAGAAAGGGTACTAAATAAAAATTCTTCTATAATTTTGTGCGATGAAATATTTGGATCGTTAGATGATAATAATAAGAAAATAGTTTATAGTGTTTTAAAAGAAATAAGTAAAAGAAAGTTAGTTATTTTAGTAGAACATAATATTATTTTTTGTAAAGATGATGCTAATGTTTACATTGAACTAGAGAAAGGCAAAATCAAAAAGATAAGTTATAACAATGTGCAGGAAAATTCAGCTGAACAAGTTAATTTTTGTGGTTCAAAATTTAATTTGACAATGATAAAGTATGTTTTGAAAGTATTAAAAAACAATGTTATTAATTTGATTATTAGTTTATTATTAGAAATTTTTTTGTTAATTATTTTAATGTTTTGTGTGCAAATTGTTTGTAAAGATACTGTGGAATTAGACATTGATAATTCTATAAGAAATAATAAATTATTTGTTGAATTAACTAATAACGATCATGCATTTAAAAATTACATTAATTTAAATCAAAATTTTAAATTTGAGATAAGCGATAAATCATTTACACAAAGCAGTTTATTTTATTTTGAAAATATAGATTATCCTTTAGTAAGCGATATGAAAAGTTTAAAAAATTTAAATGTTTATGGCGAGAAAAATTTAAAAGATAATGAAATAGTGATAACGGAAACGCAGTTTGAACTTTTTAAAAAATTTGGAATAATTTTAAGTGACGAGTCAGTGATATATCCAAATAACATGGCAGATATATTGAATTCTGAAATTGATTTGAATGATGAGTCGTTTGTTATTAAGGGTGTACTATTACAGGATTTAAGTGATTATGAGGTTTTGAAAACCAAAGAAAATGTATCTAATGATAGAATGGGCAGACTTTATAATTTTTATTCTGATGAAATTATTAAATATAATAGTATTTATATGAATGAAAAGATGCTCACTAGATTAAATTCAAATTTGAAAGATAACATTTCATTTTTTGTAATTAATAGTAAAGATGCCAAAGAAATAATAGATGATTATAATTTACAAGAAGATAATTTTATTACAGTTTATTCAGATTTAATATATGAATATAGTGGAGCTATTACTCTTGTTAAAGTATTGTGTGTTATTTTAGGATTTATAGCGAGTCTTTTAATTATCTATTTTATATATTTGTATACTAAAAATTGTCTTATTGGTGAAAAAAACTCAATTATATTTTTTGCTCAGTATGGACTTAGTAAATTAGATTTGTTGTTTATTTATAGTATAGATAGGATTATTTTATATGGACCTATTATTTGTGCTGTTTATTATTTAATGCATTATTTATGTAATTTATTTAACAATTTAATTAGTCAATATTTATATTTTAATTTTTATTTATTTAATAATATAAATATTTATTATTATTTTATTTGTTATTTTGTATTCTTAATGATTAGTTTCTTGTTTGTTTATGGTTTTTTAGTTAAATGCCAAAAAGAAAGAGAATAATGTTATATTAAAACTGAATTTTATGATGTTCAGTTTTTTTAGTATTTAGTCAAATAGAGTACTAACGTTTGTGTGAAGCATTTTTAAAACATTTTTATCAAAAAAGTTTCACATTTATAATTTATTTTGTAACTTTTTAGATATTTCAATTGTATTTATAGTGAAAGGTAATTTAGAAAGAGGTTATTAAATTAAAGATATTTCATTAATTTTAATAAAATAAAAACCGTGAAAGTTATTAATCACGGTTTTTGTATGTGAACTCCAATGGAGTAAATTTCTAATTGGCAGGGGTGGAGAGAATCGAACTCCCATCAAAAGTTTTGGAGACTCCTATGCTACCATTATACCACACCCCTAGGTACGGAACACTTAGATTATAGCATAAGGCTTGTAATCTTTCAAGAGAAAAAACATATATTTTATTGGTGGTTTATATGTTAATTAATTATACTTCAAAAGAGCTTGACTTGATGGCAAGACTAATGAGAGCAGAAGCTTTAGCGGAAGGAAACTTAGGCATGCTAATGGTAGGAAATGTAATTGTAAATAGAGCAATAGCTAATTGTTATACTTTTAAAAATATTAGAAGTATAAATGATGTTGTTTATCAGTCACCTGGTGGTTTTTCGGGAGTTAATAGTTCATTGTTTAATGGAGCTTCAACTACAAAAGAAAAGGAATTAGCTAAAAGATGTTTAAAGGGAGAGTACTATTATCCAGCAACTCATTGTTTGTGGTTTTATGCTCCTGGTAGAGCTTCTTGTAAGAGTACTTGGTATGATCAGCCATTTGCTGGTAGTTATAAGAATCATTGTTTTTATAGACCTGATAGTGGTGTTTGTTCGGAACTTTACTAAAGGCTAGTAAAATTGTTTTTTTTGCATTATAATTATTTTATGAAGAAATATAGAAAAAATTTAAATTTTATTTTAGGAAGTATATTTGTATTATTATTTATTATATGGGCAGTACTAGTAAAAAAAGGAGTACTTACTGTATTTGATAGTTATGTCTATGAAAAGGTTATTGCTTTTAAAAGTAATTCTTTGACAGGCTTTATGAAATTTATTACTAATTTTGCGAGCGTGAAGACAACTATTATTTTATGTGTAGTATCTCTTATGGCATTACTATTTAAGTATAAAGGAACTGTGTTTTTAGATTGCAACGTGATTATATCAACGATTCTTAATAATGTTATTAAAGCTATATTAAAAGTTCCTAGGCCTCATAAGTTATGGCTAGTAGAAGAAACTGGTTATAGTTTTCCTAGTGGGCACTCTATGGCAGCTATATCATTTTATGCTTTCATTATATATCTTGTGTTTAATAGCAAACTAAATAAGATACTTAAATATATAATATCAATTATTTTATCATTACTAATTGTTTTAATTGGGATAAGTAGGGTTTATTTAGGCGTTCATAATATTTCAGATGTTATTGGAGCATTTATGATTAGTTTTGCTCTTTTAATGTTTACTACCGGGTTTATAAATAAAAAATGGAGGGATAAAATATGAAGGCTTTAATAACTGGTGCTAGTAGTGGTATTGGTAAGGATATGGCTATTTATTTAGATTCTTTAGGTTATGAACTGATACTAGTTGCTAGAGATGAGGAAAAGTTAAAAAAACTATGTGGTAGCTTAAATAAAGCAAAGTATTACGCTTATGATTTATGTGATGTAAATAATATGTATAAGCTTTATGAAGATACTAAGAATGAGAAAATAGATTTTTTAATTAATAATGCTGGTTTTGGGTTATTTGGCTATTTTGATGAAACTGATTTAGATAAAGAGTTAAGAATGATTGATTTAAATATTAAAAGTGTTCATGTTTTAACTAAACTTTATTTAAAAGACTTTATTAAAAGAGATAGTGGGCATATATTAAACGTGGCTTCTTCTGCGGGATTTTTAGTGGGTCCTTATTTAAGTACTTATTATGCTTCTAAAAATTATGTTTTAAAGCTTACCATGGCGATTAGTGAAGAACTTTCTAGAAAAAATAGTAAAGTAAAAATTTCAGTGCTTTGCCCAGGGCCAGTAGATACTAATTTTAATAAAGTTGCTGGAGGACATTTTAATACTAGTAGTTTAACAAGTCAGTACGTGGCAAAGTATGGAGTAGATAAAGCTCTTAAGGGTAAAATGATAATTATACCTGGTTTAAAAATAAAATTGGGTGTATTTCTTGCTAGATTTTTACCATATAAGTTACTTTTAAAAATAATGTATAATATTCAGTATAATAAAAAGAATAAGTAAAGTTTAGTGATTTTTGTTTATATATATTATTAATATGTTATAATATTTTAGGAGCGTGACGATATGTTATTTAACATCATAAAGACTATAATTTTAGGAATTATAGAAGGAATTACTGAGTGGTTACCGATTAGTAGTACAGGACATATGATACTGGCTAATGAATTTTTAAGTTTAGATGTTTCGCCAGAGTTTTGGGAAATGTTTGAAGTTGTTATTCAGTTAGGGGCAATATTTGCCGTTGTAGTTATATATTTTAAAGATTTATTTCCTTGGGGATTTGGGAAAAGCAAAAATGATACAAAAGAAACTTTTAATTTATGGGGAAAAATAATAGTTGGTTCAATACCAATTGGTATAGCTGGTATTTTATTTGATGATTATATAAATAGTAAATTTTATAATTCTTGGACAGTAGCAACAATGTTAATCATTTATGGTATCTTGTTTATAATAATAGAAAAATGGCATAAAAATAAAAAAGCTAGGGTAACAACTACAAAAGAGATATCTTATTTAGATGCGATAAAAGTGGGACTATTTCAAGTACTAGCTTTAATACCGGGAACAAGTAGAAGTGGGGCTACAATCCTAGGTGGTTTAATAATAGGTTTAGAAAGAAGCGTAGCTGCGAATTTTACATTTTTTCTAGCACTTCCAGCTATGGGAGGAGCCTCATTACTAAAATTGATTAAATTTGGCTTTACTTTTACGACAAGTGAACTTATAATACTTGTGGTTGGAATGATTACAGCTTTTATAGTTTCTATTATAGCGATTAAATTCTTACTTAAATATATTAAAAAGAATGATTTTACATTATTTGGATATTATAGAATTGGGTTAGGAATTATAGTAATCTTATATTTTTTACTTAAGTAGGTGAAATGGATGAAACAAAATATTATTTTAATAATAATACTAATTGGGTTATTTATCTTTGGATTATTAATATATGATTTTAGTGATGAACTGGATAAAACTTTATATAATAATTCTTGGTATATATATGAAAATGATACATTAAGAAAGATGAATTTTAGAGATAATGAATTTTCTTTTGTTAATGCTTCTAGTGATGAAAAAATAGATGAATATAAAACATGTCGTACTTTTAGATATAATCGTAGTATTAATGTTATAAAATTAAATTGTAATATAAGTAGTAATAAAATATACATAGCAAGTTTTGATGAAAATCAATTAAAGATTTCAGTTAATGGAGAAGATAGAGTATTTTATTCAAGTATAGATGAAGTTAGAAAGAATGAATTTATTAAAAATAATAATTTAACTTTAGAAGAATATGAAAATATGATAAATATAGATTTTTCTAAATATTCAAATATTAATCCTTCAGAGTTTGATACTCTTTATAATAGTAAAGAGAGTAATTATGTGGCAATTGTAAATAATAATATTTCTTATACTAATATATCTAATTATATAGCACTTGATAAGTTTATTTCTGAAAGTAAAAAGAATGTGGTTTTATTAAATGTTAGTAATATAAGTAAAGAAGATGCTAAGAATTTACATAAGAAATGTGATGATTTTAAAGAAGATAGTGTTGATTATGTAAAAGATGAGATAGATATTTATTTAGTTGGTAATAAGAAGATTAAACATGTAGAAAAATTAGATTTTAAAAATATTAGTGATGCTAAGAATTATAAAGGAATAGAATAATAAAATTATGTTCCTTTTTTTGGAGGAAAAATGGAAATTTTAATAACTGGAGGAGCAAGAGGGTTAGGAAGGTATTTAGCTTTATATTTTAATGAGCTTGGGCATAATGTTGTTGTAAATTATAATAAGAGTGAAAATGAAGCTAAGGTTCTTGAGAAGAATTATGGTTTAAAAACTATAAAAGCTGATATCTCTTTAGAAGAGGATGTCAAGGTAATGTTTGATAAGATTGATAAAGTGGATGTTATTATTAATAATGCTGCTATATGTGATGATAAAGATCCTCTAGAGAAGACGGCTTTAAGCTTTAGAAGAGTACTTGAAACAAATTTGATTGGACCATTTCTTGTCTGTAAATATGGAATAAAGAAGATGACTAAAGGATGTATAATTAACATATCTTCTACTAATGCTATTAACACATATTATCCTGAGAGTATGGATTACGATGCTTCTAAGGCTGGGCTTATTTCTCTAGGACATAATTTTGCTAAGTATTTAAGTAGTTGTGATATTAGACTAAATACAGTTTGTCCTGATTGGATTGATACTAGTATGAATGATGATATGGATGAAGAGTATAGAAAAAGTGTTAATTTTGTAGATAAGAAAAAAATAGCTGATACTATTAAAAAATTAATTTTAGATGATAGTAGAAATGATGAGGTGATTACACTTTATGGAAATGATTGATAAGTTAATTAGTGATTGTGAATGCGAGCTTGTTGATACTTTTAAAATTCTAGATGGTATATGTTATGAAAATAGTAAAAAGGTATTAGATGCTTTTCATGAGACAAGAGTAAGTGCTAGTGATTTTAATGGAACTACTGGTTATGGTTATGGAGATACTGGTAGAGATAAAATAGAGCAAGTGTATTCTTTGGTTTTTGGTGCTGAGGATGCCATTGTGAGAAATCAGTTTATTAGTGGTACGCATGCTCTTAGTGTTTCACTTTTTGCACTTTTAAGACCTGGAGATAAATTTATATCTATAACAGGATTACCTTATGATACGCTTTATCCAGTAATTGGTATAACAGAAAATGATAGTTCTTTAAAAGCTTTTGGTGTAGATTTTGATTATATAAATTTAATTAATAATGATTTTGATTATGAAAAAATAAAAGATAGTCTTGATGGGGTAAAACTTGTTCATATTCAAAGATCTATTGGTTATGGAAATAGAAACACTATAAGTATTAAGCAAATAGAGGATGTAGTTAAGTTTATTAGAAAAATTAATGAAAAAATAATCATCTTTGTAGATAATTGTTACTGTGAGTTTTGCAGTTTAAAAGAACCAACAGAGGTAGGCGCTGATGTTGTGATTGGCTCTTTAATTAAGAATTTGGGTGCTGGAATAGCTAATAATGGTGCTTATGTTGCAGGAAATAAAGATTTAATTCAGTTAGTTAGTGAAAGATTAACGGTGCCAGGACAAGGTAAAGAGGTAGGACCAAGTTTAGGACAAAATAGAAATTTTTTATTAGGTTTATATTTAGCTCCTAGAACGGTTGTTTCTGCATTAAAGGTTAAAGCACTTACTAATTTAATGTGCAAGAAATGTCATTTAGATACAGTTAATAGTAATCTTGATGATATTGTATTAGGAATTCTTTTTAGAGATAAAGATAAACTTATTAGTTATACTAAGAGTATTCAAAATAGTAGTGCGATAGATTCTGAGTTTACACCGTGTCCAACTGAGATGCCCGGCTATGATAATGATATTATTATGGCTAGTGGTTCTTTTGTAGATGGCTCTAGTATCGAGATATCTTGTGATGCACCAATTAGAGAACCATACATTTTATATCAGCAAGGTTCACTTTCTTATGAGTATGGTAAACTTGCAGTTAGATGTGCTTTTAATAAGTTAATAGAAAAGGGAGATTTATGAGTAAAAAATTAGTTGAATTCTTTATTGGAATTTTTGGTGGCGTAGCTACTCAGGCAGTAGGTAAATATATTTTAGTATTTATTATTTCATTAATGCCAATTCTAGAACTTAGAGGAGGCCTTATTGCGGCTGCATTACTTGGACTTCCACCAGTGCCAGCATATATTATTAGTATCATTGGTAATTTAATTCCAATTCCACTTATTTTGTGGCTTTTAGATTATGTTTTTGATTTTATGAAGAAACATAATATTTTAAAGAAATTTGTATTATTTTGTGAAAGAAAAGGTAATGAGAAAAAAGATAAAATAGAAAAACTTGGTTTTTGGGGACTTGTTTTATTTGTTGGTGTGCCGCTTCCGGGAACAGGTGCTTGGACAGGGTGCTTAATTGCGACAATTCTTAGAATGGATAAAAAGAAAGCCTTCTTAGCAGCAGCTTTAGGTGTAATAATGGCTAGTATTATTATGATGCTAATTTCTTATGGGGTTCTTGCAAATATCTTTTAATTAATGTTATAATAGTTTTATTGTTTGAAAGGATAGACATGAGAAGATATAAACATTATTTAATTATAGTATTATTACTAATATCAGCGATATATTTAATAGATTTTGATAAAAAAGAAGAATCAACAAATGAGCTTATAGCAATCAGACTTGATGAAGATGTGAAGACTAAAGATTTATTTAAAATGGGTAGAGAGGTTTATTTTAATGAACTTACCAGAGATGAGTTAATAGATAAATTAAATAAAAACTTATATGATACTTTAGAAAATACTGGACATTATTTTGTAGATTATTCTATCAAGACTGGATTAGATCCTTACTTAGCAGTTTCAATTGTAAATTTAGAAACCGGTTGTAAGTGGGGATGCTCATATTTAACTAAGTATCAAAATAACATTGGTGGTCTTAGAGGAAATGGGGCATATTTATCTTTTAATTCTTTAGAAGAAGGAATTAATTATTATTTAGATTTACTTTATAATAATTATTGGCTTCAAGGGTTAACAACGCCGGAGTTAATGAATAGTAAGTATGCCGAAAGTACTTTATGGTCTAGTAAAGTTAATGCGTATTATCAAGCAATTATGGAGTCATAGTTGTTTTTTTTACATAACTTTTTTATATTTGTCACATAATATATATTAATATTATATAAAATATAATATATTAACTATATAGTTGATTGACATTTTATATAAAATATGTTATTCTTTAGAAGAAAAAGAGGTGCAGTTTTATGGAAAGTTTAACAACTGTTATAAGTGTACAAGTAGATAGACAAGATAAAGAGTTAGCAACAGGTATTTTAAGTAATTTGGGTCTAAATATGAGTACGTATGTCAATATGGCAATAAAACAATTAATAAATAGGGATGGTGTACCATTTGATGTAGTAAATCCTAGACCAAGTAGAGAATTATTAGAGGCATTACAAGAAGGTGAAGATATATTAAAAGGCAAAATAAAAGCAAAAAGTTATACTAATATGTATGACTTGTTAAAGGATTTAAAAGCTTAATATGATTGATTTAAAAAATACGAGGTATAACGTACAATTTACTAGCCGTTTTAAAAAAGAGTTTAAAAAAGTTTTAAAACAAGGTAAAGATGAAAACTTATTTTTGGAGGTTCTTGGAGTTATAGCGAATGGAGAAGAGTTAGCCGAAAAATATAAAAATCATAAACTAATTAATGATAAGACTTTTAAAGATTGTTATGAGTGTCATATACAGCCCGATTGGTTATTAGTTTATAAAGTACAAAATAATGAGTTAGTGTTATTACTTTTTGCAACTGGTAGTCATAGTGACTTATTTAGAAAATAGAGGTAACTCTTTTTTTTTAATATTCCATGGCTTTTATTTATTTACTATTGTTAATTTGATAGTTTTTAATTTTAAAATATTAATAAAGGTGCTGTTGTGTATTCTTAATAAAGAAGTAACCAAACTTCAACGCTTGATGTAGATGTTATAATTACAGTATTTTTTCATTGGCTAATTTTTTTTGCTTTAGAAATGATATTGTTTTTTAATATTAATCTCAGTATCAAATACATAGTAGGCCTTATTGCTATTAATTAAATTTATATCAAGCTTATTCATTTCAGTATTAAGCATTTTAACTAAATTTATTGGTGCTTTTTGCAAATGAAATGGAATAATTTTTTTTTCATTAATCTCTTTCCCATAAGTTGAAATCATTTTTAATAAATGGTACTGCACCATATCTACCAAATAGAATCCTTTTTCTACGCTTTTTTCTTTTCTTATTTGATTATATAAATCGTTTACTTCTGTATCATTATTCTTTTCAATAAACCGAATTTGATCTTTTCTTAAAGTGTTGAAATCTAATAAATTTGTGTCTAAAAATCAATTGTGATCCTTTATTGTTGATTTCTTGATTACTAAATAATTTAACTAGATATTGTACTAAAAAATAGTAAAGACTTTTGTCTAATTTATCTATTATTAATACTTATTTTTTTTAGTGATTGTGCTATAAATGGGATGAATGCGAATATTACTTGAGTACCTAGAATAGATAGCGAGTTATTGCTATCTTTATGTTTAAATAAATTTAAAAATTAGTAATTTATTTTATTTGTTTTTTTTATTTCATTTTGCTATCATATAAATGATAGGAGAGTTTCAAATGAAGTATGTATGTAAAACTTGTGGTTTTATTCATTTAGGAGAAATGCCTGATGGCTATGTTTGTCCTTACTGTGCTAGTGGATTGTTTGATTTTGAGCTTATTCAAAGCGAAGAAAAGGTTTATAATAGAATAGCTATAACTGATAAATTAGGAATAAATAGAATAGAAGAAAAGTGTATTAATTGTGGGGCATGTGCTAGAACATGTGAAAATGTTATGCAAATGAGTGCAGAACAAAAAGAAATATGTTTAAGCTGTGGTGCTTGTATATTAACGTGTCCAGTAGCGGCACTTACTCCTAAGTATGACTATTTAAAACTTTATGATTTATTAAAAGATAAGACTAAAAAGGTTATAGGAATTGTTAGTCCAGCAGTAAGAGTAGGATTAGGAGATGCTTTTAACCAAGAAGCGGGAGAGTTCTTAGAAAAAAAAATAGTTGGCGTGTTAAAAGCACTTGGTTTTTCGTATGTTTTTGACGTTTCTTTTGGGGCTGATTTAACAGCGATGGAGGAAGCCAAAGAATTACTTGATAGAATAGAAAATAAAAATGGAACTCTTTATTCTAGTTGTTGTCCTTCTTGGGTAATGTATGCTAAGAGGTATTTACCAAAATTAAAAACAAGTATTTCTACTTGTAAAAGTCCAATTGAAATGATGTCTAGTATGCTTAAAAATTATTATTTAAAAGATGAAGATATTTCTTTAGATGATGTTTTTATAGTTGCGATTACTCCTTGTACTAGTAAAAAAGTTGAAATAATTGGTGGTGATACTGATATGGTAATTACTACTAGTGAACTAGCAAATATGATAAGAGAGTTTGGGATTGTTTTTGATGATGTTAAAGAAGAAGACTTTGATAATTTTGCAGGAACTAAAGCAGGAACAAGATTTGGTAAAAGTGGTGGAGTAACATTATCAGTACTTAAGTGTTTGTATTATTTTAAAACTGGTAAGGATTTAGATAATAATGAGGTATATATAAAAGATAATAAATTTTATAAAGAATATAAGTTAAAGATTGGTAAAACTAATGTTAGATGTGCAAGTGTAAGTACTATGAAAAATTTACTTGCTTTGTTAATGCAAGAGGAAGATTTTGATTTTGTAGAGGTTATGAACTGTGATGGTGGATGTATTTCTGGTGGTGGACAGGTTATTATGCCAGTAAATCAAAAACAAGAAATTATGGAAGCTAGAAGAAAATCTTTAGAACTTAATACAAGAAGAAGAGAATCTTATCCATATAAAAACGTGATTATTAAAGATTTATATGATGACTTTTTGGATGATGCTGAAAATGCTGAGAAATTACTTCATAAAAAAAACTAGATTAAACTAGTTTATAGAACGTCATCTTCGTCAAAGCCTAATGTATATTTTGCAATATATATTGGGCGTCTTTTTATTTCTACGTACATTTTAGCAATGTATTCTCCTAAAATGCCGATAGCTAGTAAGTTTAGTCCACCAAATAAGAGAATTAAGCTTAATAATGAAGCATAGCCAGGAACATCAATTCCTTTGATTAGAGTTTTAATTATTAGAACTAATAAATAGATAAATGATCCAGCTGATGTTAATGCACCAATAACAGTAGCAATTCTTAGGGGTTTAATGCTAAAGTTTACAATACCATCCCAAGCGTATTTAAATGATTTAAGTAGATTAAAGTTAGATTTGCCTGAATGGCGATTTTCTACATTGTATGGAAGATATTTAGTTTTAAATCCTACCCAAGAGAAGATACCTTTTGAGAAACGGTTGTTTTCTTCTAGGGAAACAATAGCTTTTACCATTTCAGTTCTAAACATTCTAAAGTCAGATACGCCATTTTTGAATTTAGTATCACTAATTGAATTTATGAAAGCATAGAAACAGTTTTTAAGTATTTTAGCAAGAGATGACTCGTTGCTTCTTTTTTTGTTAATCATAGCAACTTGATCATATTCAGGATTTTCATCAAGGAATTTCATCATTTCTAGTAGATAATTGGGATTTTGTTGTAAATCGCCATCAATGATAACTGAATATTCAGCTTTTGCGTATTTTAAGCCAGCATACATTGCTGCGTCTTTGCCAAAGTTACGTGAGAAATTAATAAATCTGACGTGTTTTTTGTCTTTAGCATATATTTCTTTGATTTTTTCTTCAGTTTTGTCTTTTGAACCATCATTAATAAAGATAAGTTCATATTTTATTTCTTTTAGCGTCTCAGCTAGTTTTTCATAAAGGGGACTAATGTTTCCCTCTTCATTGTAGCAGGGAATAATTACATTTAACTTCATATTTGCACCTCACAAATATTGTAGCATAAATACAAAAAGTTTTCCACGGGACTTTGTCAATATTTTAGACATTAAATAGAGGGGGTTTTTGAATTTTTTCCT